>CEUA01061027.1_pt1 | contig 35524 bp, 26 predicted proteins | sample 361541 | NCBI WGS metagenome assembly CEUA01 (sample SAMEA2623079, study PRJEB7988) | marine metagenome | isolation source: saline water (ENVO:00002010), including
GATAGTGTGCATACGCTGAATCTAACAATTAATTATTCTAATACTGGTGCTACATCAGAGACAGTATGTGATAGTTATGATTGGGATGGTACTACATATACAATAAGTGGAGCGTATACCAATACATATACTAATTCGAGTGGTTGTGACAGTGTGCATACATTGAACCTAACGATCACTTATTCTAACTTAGGAAATTCTAATCAGTTTGCATGTGAGAGTTATAATTGGAATGGTCAAATAATTACTGTTTCAGGGAGCTATACTCAAACTTTTACTAATACAAGTAATTGTGATAGTACACACACTTTAGTCGTGATAATTGGTAATGCAAATAGTGGTTCCTCTAGTCAGTTTGCTTGTAATGAATTTATATGGAATAGCGATACTATTATTAATTCAGGTATCTATTATCAGTTATTTACAAATGCTTCAGGTTGTGATAGTATACATGCTTTAGAAGTTTCTATTTCGCAAATAACAACAGGAAACTCGACCCAGTTTGCTTGTGATAGTATTGTCTGGAATAGTCAGGTGATTACTTCTACAGGATCGTATGATCAGACCTTCTTTAATCCTACTGGATGTGATAGTATACATACTTTGGTAGCTGTCATTGGTAATGCTAATACTGGTTCTTCCTTAGTTGCTACTTGTGATAGTCTTATTTGGAATGGTCAGGTTATTACTGTATCTGGAATCTATACTCAGACCTTTACTAATGTTAGTGGTTGTGATTCTATACACATATTGGATGCAACGATAAGTTATAGTTCCAGTTCTACTGATTCTATTGTTGCGTGTGACAGCTTTTTCTGGTATGGTCAGATGATTACACAAAGTGGTATTTATAATCATACAGTTCTTAATATTGATGGTTGTGATTCTTCTTTGACATTATTTGTGACGATAAATACTTCAAATACTGGATTCTCATCTATAACTGTATGTGATGAACTTGTTTGGTTTAATGATACAATCTCTATTTCTGGAACATATAAAAAGACATTCTTTAATACATCAGGCTGTGATAGTATTCATACTATGTATGTTACGATTAACCCTTCAGTACTTGACACCTCTTATGTAAGTTCTTGTGGTTCATATATGTGGAATGGTCAGATGATTACGCAAAGTGGCATTTATGCCCAAACTTTGAATACTTCTTTAGGTTGTGATAGTATTCACGTTCTAGTTGCAACCATAAGTCATGCTAATTCCTCTCAGTCCACAGTGGTAGGATGTAATAGTTATGTCTGGAATGGTCAAGTGATTGATAGTTCAGGTATCTATTCTCAGACATTTATGAATGCTATGGGTTGTGATTCAGTACATGTATTGTCGGTGTTCTTGTCTTCTGACACGATTACATCTTATGTTACAACCTGTGATAATTATAACTGGAATGGACAACTAATTACTTCCTCAGGTATATACACTCAATTATTTACAAATATATCAGGCTGTGATTCTACACATAATTTGTATGTTACTATAAATAATTCATCTCTTGACACCACATTTGTCAACTCTTGTGATGTTTATACTTGGAATGGGCAGAATATTACTGTTTCAGGATCCTATACACAGGTATTTACGAATCTAAGTGGCTGTGATTCTACACATACTTTAATTGTAACTATCAATCAATCAATAAGTGGTGTAACACTAGTTTCATCATGTGATTCATTACTTTGGAATGGACAAGTATACACTGTTTCGGGTATATATAATCAGATGTTTACTACAGTTAATGGTTGTGATTCTATGATGAGTCTTGATTTAACCATATTAAACTCTAGTTCTGCTCAATCTTCCATCGCAACTTGTGATAGTTATAATTGGAACGGCCAATTAATTACATTATCTGGTTCATATAACGAGGTCTTTACTAACATACAGGGATGTGATTCTTTGCATACACTAGATGTTGTTATCTCACCAAGTATTGTTTTGACAAATTCATATAATATATGCGAAGGAGATTCTATTATAGTAATAAATAATGTTTATAGTCAGTCAGGTAGTTATTATGATACTACTGCTTCATCTAATGGTTGTGATAGTATTTTGAATACAGTCATCGTTGTTGATAATGTTACTACACCAAATATTTCTGGACCTCTCTCTGGTATGCAATTTAATGTTGATGCATTTAATGTTGTTAATAATCAGGGGTCTACTTACAATTGGGGAGTTGATCTTGGTAATATTATTGCAGGTCAGAATAGTAGTTTAGTTAATATTGAATGGACAGGTGATGGTTTTGCGACATTATGGGTAGTAGAAAGTTTTGTCTCTGGTTGTATTAGTGACACTGCTTGGTATAATGTAGAAATCAGCGGGGTAGTTCTAGGTACTAATGATATGCTGTTGCAGGATCTGTTAGTTTTCCCAAATCCAACTGTAGATATAGTTACTATTATGTTTAATTCAACACGTAAAGGTGATTATACTCTCTCGATAACTGATATTATTGGGGAACAGATCTTTATTGAAAAATTGGAGTCTTACACAGGTGCTTACTCTAAGGTAATTGATCTCTCAGGGTATTCAAAGGCTATATACCTATTAAAGCTTCATACGGAGAGTGGTATTATAATCAAGAAGATCACATTACAATAGATCTTCTACTAATTTTCAGCAGATTAAATTGGTTTTGTTCTAAAAATTATAAGAAATTTTATGTATAATATCATAATCTGATTTTGGAATATATGGAGATGGGTCGCTATCATAATTATATGTTGCGTTTATACTTAGCGAGAATTGCATATTGATTTTTATTTTTACTTCCATATTACTTCTCCATCTGAAGTCACCAAAATTTTCTGGATTAGGAGCGTAGCTGTTGCTTAGATGAATATTGACTTTGTCAGTAATTTTTTTTACTACATGAAGATCTGTATTGAATCTATTTTGCACAGTGCTTACTTCCTCGATATTTACTTCTTTTTCTCTATTTAATGAGAATCCTGCGGCAAGCTTTTCTTCTTTAATTTTAGAAAAATTATATGCAAATCCTAATCCAGTAGAGTAACGATTTTTAATATTTCTACTAATATCATAATGATGCTCAAGATTAACACCTAGATCCCACCCTTTGTCTACTAATGAATATTTTAGTTCTTGAGTGCCTTTGTTTAGTAGATCTTCATTGCCTGTTTTGCTAATTAGATTGATGTTGTTTCTAGCAGTGATCCAATAGATATTATTAACTCTGTATTTTATAAAAAATACATTATTAAGTTGTAGTGTATTGTCAATATTTTTAGTAAAGTTTATGCCTAGATCAAAGTTGCCTGTCAGAGCTTGTTTCTTTTCTGCTGAACAACATAAAATAGGTAATAATAAAACTAATAAGCTCTTTCTCATTATCTAAGTGAGATGATTTTTTTTTGGATTATCTCAATTTTTGATTTTGCATCTGCCATCTTATTTTTTTCATTAATTACAATTGATTCTGGAGCATTATTTACAAATTTTTTATTATTTAATTTCTTTTCAACTGATTTTAGGAACCCTTTAGTGTAATCTAGTTCATTTTGCAGTCTTGCTAATTCTTTATCTATATCAATTTTATCATCAATGGCTATAAAGAATTCATTAGATTTTACCATAAATGAGAATGCATTAGATGGTTTGCTGGAAATGGTATTTATTGATGATAAATTTCCCATCTTTATGATAATGGCGTCTAGATTATTAACTTGCTCTTCATGACATATTACATCCAGATTTAGTTCTTCTTTATTTGCAATGTTTTGTTCTTTTCTAATGTTTCTGATTCCTGCTATGACCTCTTTGGCATATTCAAATTCATTCAAAACTCTCTTGTCACTTTTTTTAGTATTTGGCCATTTTGAAATAATAATGTCTTCTTTCCTTTTCTTTATTAGGTGCCATATCTCTTCTGAGATGAATGGCATGAAAGGATGTAATAGTTTGAGAATCTTTTCTAATTGCTCAATAGTTTTATTATAAGAAAAACTATCAATTGGGCTGCCATAAGTTGGTTTTACCATTTCCAGATACCAAGAACAAAAATCATCCCAAACTAATTTGTAAGTACTCATTAGCGCTTCTGATATTCTGTATTCTGAGAAAGATTTATCAATATTAGTAATAGCATTATTTATTTTACTTTCAAACCAATTAATAGCTTGCTTTGCACTCTCAGGCTGATCTCCATCTGATACTTTCCAACCTTTAATTAACCTGAAGGCATTCCAAATCTTGTTAGAAAAATTTCTTCCTTGTTCACAAAGTCCCTCATCAAAAGGCAAATCATTTCCTGCAGGTGAACATAGTAGCATCCCAACTCTTACTCCATCAGTTCCGTATTTATCCATTAACTCAATAGGGTTAGGTGAGTTCCCTAGAGTTTTGCTCATTTTTCTTCCTTGTTTATCTCTTACAAGTCCTGTTAGATAAACATTCTTAAATGGTAGATTTCCTTTGTATTCATATCCAGCCATTATCATTCTTGCAACCCAGAAGAAAATAATATCTGGCCCTGTAATTAATTCATTTGTTGGGTAGTAATAGTTTATTTCTTCATTATCAGGATTTCGTATTCCATCAAATACTGATATTGGCCAGATCCATGAAGAAAACCACGTATCTAATACATCTTCATCCTGTCTTAAATCCCCCAGAGTAATTTCGGGATTCTCTTTTTGCGCAAGCATTAAAGCATCTTCTTTTGTTTCAGCTACTACAAATTTATTTCCTTCATAGTAAAATGCAGGAATTTGTTGTCCCCACCATAGTTGACGAGAAACACACCAATCTTTTATATTCTCCATCCAGTGCCTGTAAGTATTCTTAAACTTTGCAGGATGAAACTGAATATCATCATTCATTACATGTTCAAGTGCAGGTTTAGAAAAATCTTCCATCTTACAGAACCATTGCATCGATAATTTTGGTTCAATTATAGCATCTGTTCTTTCTGAGAATCCAACTTTATTTATGTGTTCTTCAGTTTTTACTAAGAAACCCTTTTTTTCTAAATCAGTTGCTATTTCTTTACGTACTACAAATCTGTCTTTTCCAATATAAAGTTGTGCAGATTCTTTAAGAGTTCCATTGTCATTTAGAATATCAATTATCTCTAGTCCGTGTTTATCTCCGATTGTATAATCATTAATGTCATGTGCTGGAGTTATTTTTAATGCTCCTGTTCCAAATTCCATGTCCACATAATCATCAAATATGATAGGAATAGCTTTGTTAATTAATGGTATGATTGCTTTTTTCTCTTTTAGATGAGAGTATCTCTTGTCATTAGGATTTACACAAATTGCAGAATCACCTAGAATCGTCTCTGGTCTAGTAGTTGCCACAGTAAGTTTCTCATTGCTATCTTGGATGTTATATGCTATATAATATAGTTTTGAATTTACTTCTTTATGTATTACTTCTTCATCAGAAAGAGCTGTTTCTGCTGATGGGTCCCAGTTAACCATTCTCACACCTCTGTAAATAAGCCCTTTTTTGTATAGATCAACAAAAACTCTAATTACAGATTCGCTCATATCATGATCCATGGTAAATTTTGTTCTCTTCCAATCGCATGAAGCTCCAAGCTTTTTTAATTGGTCAAGTATTATTCCACCATGTTTTTCTTTCCATTCGAAAGCATGCTTTAAAAATTCTTCCCTTGATAAATCAGATTTTTCTATACCCTCCTTAGCTAGTTTTTTTACAACTTTAGCTTCAGTTGCAATTGATGCATGATCTGTTCCAGGTACCCAGCAGGCATTATACCCCATCATTCTAGCTCTTCTTATCATGACATCTTGTAAGGTGTTGTTGAGCATATGTCCCATATGTAGTACTCCGGTCACATTTGGGGGTGGAATTACGATTGTATAGGCTTCTCGTTTATCTGGTTGTGAATTAAAATACCCTTTCTTTATCCAATGACTGTACCATTTCTTTTCAGTTAATGAGGGGTTATATGTCTTTGGGATATTCATTTGAATCTTTTTTTAGTGTGTAAATCTACAAATTCTTATCTTTTGATCAATTCTTAAATATCTTATTTGTTCAAAGAAAATATTTTGTTAAGTTTGTCGTTCAATTAACAATTTTAAATTTAAAGAAATGAAAAAATTATTTTTATCGTTAGCACTCCTTGTAGGATTTACAGCTGTTAATGCTCAAACTACGAAGGATCTGAGTCCAACCAAGAAACAAAAGACTGTTGAATCTTCTGATATAGTTGATGCAACAATAGATTTTAAGTCAAAAGTTGTTGATTATGGTGTAATTGAAAACAAATCAGATGGTGCACGTAAGTTCATATTTACTAATAATGGCACTGAACCTTTAATCATTAAGAATGCAAAAGGTAGTTGTGGTTGTACCGTACCAACCTGGCCTAGAGATCCTATTGCTCCTGGAACTACTGGAGAGATAGGGGTGAATTATGATACGAAGAGAGTAGGTAAATTTACTAAGACTATTACATTGACAACTAATGCTGATAAGAAGCCTGTTATTTTGACTATAAAGGGAGAGGTGAATCCTGCTCCTAAAGATGCTCAGACTCCTGAGAAGAAAGCAACTGGGGCTCCTGTAGAGAAGAAGTAAGATTAATTGAAAAAATATTACAACGTTTACACCCTCATTTGAGGGTGTTTTTTTATAAGATATAATTTATGCCAAAAATTTCACATAAGGGAATAGGAATGCCTGAATCTCCAATAAGAAAGTTGGTTCCATTTTCTGAAGCTGCAAAGAAGTTAAATAAAAAGGTTTATCATTTAAATATAGGACAACCTGATATTCAAACTCCCGAAGTTGTATTAAAAGCAATTCATATATTTTCTGCTAAGGTTTTAGAATATTCACATTCTGCAGGATTAGAAAGTTATAGGAAAGGACTAGCCTCATATTATCAGGATATAGGTGTCGATATAGATTATAATGATTTAATGATTACTACAGGTGGCTCTGAAGCGCTTCTATTTGCTCTTAATTCGTGTTTAGATTTTGGAGATGAGATTATAGTGCCTGAACCATTTTATGCTAATTATAATGGGTTCTCTGTTTCTGCTGGAGTCAATATAGTGCCGATTGCGACTTCAATTAATGATGGTTTTTCACTGCCACCTATTGAAGAGTTCGAGAAGTTGATTAATTCTCGAACAAAAGCGATTCTTATCTGTAATCCTGGAAATCCTACAGGGTATCTGTATTCTAAGGATGAGCTAGAAACTTTGAGAGATATTGTTTTGAAATATGATTTATTTCTGATTGCAGATGAAGTCTATCGAGAGTTTACTTATGATGGAACTAAGCACCATTCTATATTAAGTCTTGAAGGTTTAGAGCAAAATGCAATTGTAATTGATTCTACATCTAAAAGGTATAGTATGTGTGGAATCAGAATTGGCTGTATTATATCAAGAAATAATGAATTAATGGTCACGGCTCTAAAGTTTGCGCAAGCTCGTCTTTCCCCTCCTTTACTTGGACAAATTGCTGGAGAAGCTGCTTTAAGAACGCCGGATTCATATTTTGATAAGGTTAGAAAAGAATATTTACTTAGAAGAGACTTATTAGTTGAGGGATTGAATAAAATTACTGGAGTTGTCTGTCCTAAACCCAAAGGGGCTTTTTATGCTGTCGCACAATTGCCTGTTGATAATGCAGATAAATTTGCTCAATGGCTTTTGGAAGAATTTGATTTAAAGGGTGAAACAGTAATGTTAGCACCAGCCACTGGATTTTATGCTACGCCAGATACTGGCGTAAATCAAGTTAGGATTGCTTATGTTCTTAATGAGGAAGCATTAAAATCATCTATAATTATATTAACTGAAGCATTGAAAGTATATCCTGGTAGAACTGTATAATAGATACAGCTTATTTTATTGCTATTATACTCTATTTAATTATAAATAAGATATTTAGCTCTGGTTCTTTTAAATTCTTCCAATTCTTTTTTCCAGCTACTTCTAATTTCCTTTGAATTTTTACCTGAGATAATTTGCATTTTTAATTTATTTGTTCCAGCTAATTTATCAAAGAAGTTATTAAAGAATTTCTCTTTTTCAGGACAATTTTTATAACATTCAATTAGCCAATTTAGGTTGATTTCTGTTAGATAATCATCTTGGAATCTAAGATCAGTTCCAAAACATTCTTGATTCTCATTTTTTGGAAATTTACTACCTTTAGTGCTTTTAGGAATAAAACTATAATTGCCTTTCAAATAAGGCGCGCCAAAATGCTGGAAGGGATATTTAGTTCCTCTACCAATGCTTACATTAGTGCCTTCGAATAAACATAAACTGGGATATAAGTTGATGGATCTAGAATTTGGCAGATTAGGAGAGGGCTTTATAGGTAAATTATAATGCATATCATGAGTGTACTTTCCCATCTTTATTATAGTCAGGTCACATGTCTTTGTAATCCATCCTTCTCCATTTATCATTTTTCCATATTCTCCAATGGTCATTCCGTGTACAATTGGAATTGGATGCATGCCTACAAAAGATTCAAAACCATCTTCCCGAATAGGTCCATCAATGTAGTGGCCATTTGGGTTAGGCCTGTCAAGGATGATTACTTTAATATTATTTTCTGCTGCTGATTCCATTATATAATGTAGTGTAGAAATATAGGTGTAGAATCGAGCTCCTACATCTTGAATATCAAAAAGAAAGATGTCAATTTGTTGTAAATGTTCTTCTTGGGGTTTTTTGTTCTTACCATAAAGCGAGATAATTGGTATGCCTGTTTCCCTATCTACTTCATCTTCTATTTTTGCTCCTGCATCAGCCCTTCCTCTAAATCCATGCTCAGGAGAAAAGACTTTCGTGATTTTTATGTTTAAACTTAATAAGCTATCTACTAAGTGTGTTTTACCAATCATTGAGGTTTGATTGCCTACTACCGCCACATTCTTGTTTTGTAATAGTGGAGTGTAGATGTTAATTCTTTCTGCTCCTATTTGAATGCTTTGGGCATTTATACTAAAAGCTATTAGCACTAAACTTATGCAGATTATTTGTTTTATTTTAGCCATCAAGATGAATGTTGAATATTTTATAGCTACAAAATTATTTACTGCAAAGGAAAAAAATAATTCTTATACTAGACCTATACTAAGAATAGGAATATTCGCTGTCTCTCTTTCTGTGTCAATGATGCTAATTGCATTAATGGTTCTAAGTGGCTTTAAGGATGAGATTTCATCTAAGGTTATTGGATTTGGATCACATATTACAATTACAAAGTTCTCTAATAATCAATCTTATGAAAGTGAGCCGATAAGTGCATCGCAGGATTTTTTACCTTTGATAGATAATGAGATAAAAAATATTCATGTCTTTGGAACTAAAGCGGCTATTATTAAGACTGCTGATGAAATCCAGGGGGTAGTTCTAAAGGGGGTGTCTTCTGATTATGACTTCACATTCTTTCATGAAAATCTTGTTGCTGGAGAGGTGTTAAGTTTGAATGATAGTATTATATCAAATGACATCTTGATATCTGAAGAGGTTGCTAATTTATTGCAATTAGAACTAAATGACAATTTAGTTATGTATTTTATTCAGGAGCCTCCCAGGGTACGTAAATTTATAATAAAAGGAATCTATAATACAGCGATGATTGATTTTGACAAATTGTATGTTGTAGCAGATATTAAGCATATACAGGCTTTGAATTCTTGGTCAGAAAATGAGGTTGGTGGTTTTGAGATTGAAATTAATAATTTTGATGATGTTGAGCAGATTACAGAGAGTATTTATGATAAAACATCTTATGATTTAGATGTGCAAAGTATAAAGGATAATCATCCTCAGATTTTCGATTGGCTTAATTTACAAGATATAAATGTTCGAGTTATTTTAGTGCTTATGTTTATTGTTGCTACAATAAATATGATTTCTACTTTACTTATTCTTATACTTGATCGCATTAGTTTAATTGGTGTTTTAAAATCTCTAGGTGCTGCTAATTGGCGTGTTAGAAGGGTGTTTTTATATAGTGCGACTAATCTACTTGTCAAGGGATTGTTGCTAGGTAATTTACTTGCATTTAGTTTTGCATTTTTGCAATCTAACTTTTCGCTTATTAGTCTTGACCCTGACACTTATTATATGAGTACTGTACCTATCAATATTGAGATAAGTGAAATTATGTTGGTTAATCTGGGGACTATCATTTTATGTTATTTTGTTTTAATTATTCCATCAATGATTATAACAAAAATCACACCAGTAAAAGCAATTCGTTTTGAGTAATTTTAATAGTTTTGCTAGAATTTTAAATGAATGAGATATTATAATAATATATTAGAGACAATAGGAGACACCCCATTGGTAAGGCTTAATAATGTAGTAGATGTAGATGCTCTGGTTTTGGCAAAAGTTGAAACGTTTAATCCTGGGCACTCTATTAAAGATCGTATGGCTCTAAAGATGATAGAAGATGCTGAAAAAGATGGGCGTTTAAGGCCCGGAGGAGTAATTATTGAAGGAACTTCAGGCAATACAGGTATGGGATTGGCGATTGCCGCTATTCAGAAAGGATATAAGTGTATTTTTGTAATAGCAGATAAGCAATCTAAAGAAAAGATGGATATTTTGCGTGCTGTAGGTGCTGAGGTAGTAGTTTGTCCAACTAATGTACCGCCAGAAAGTAAATTGTCTTATTATTCGGTAGCAAAAAGATTAACTAAAGAAACGCCAAATGCTTGGTATGTGAATCAATATGATAATCCATCTAATTCAAAGGCCCATTATGAGACTACTGGTCCTGAAATCTGGAATCAGACAGAAAAAAAGGTAACACATCTAGTTGTTGGTGTGGGAACTGGAGGAACAATATCGGGTACGGCTAAGTATTTAAAAGAACAGAATCCAGATATTAAGATTTGGGGTATTGATACTTATGGCTCAGTTTTTAAGAAGTATCATGAGACTGGGGAGTTTGATAAAGATGAAATATATCCTTATATTACGGAAGGTATTGGAGAGGATATTTTACCTAAAAATGTAGACTTTAGCTTGATAGATCATTTTGAGAAAGTGTCAGATAGGGATGGTGCTATTATGGCTAGAAGATTATCTAGAGAAGAAGGGATTATGGTAGGTTATTCCGCAGGTAGTGCTGTTGCTGGTATTAATCAAATGAAAACACAACTTTCAGAAGAGGATGTTGTTGTAGTTGTTTTTCATGATCATGGGACCCGTTATGTAGGTAAGATTTTTAATGATGATTGGATGAAGTCTATGGATTTTATATAATATTTTAGAACTTACTAACATTCTTAAAAGTTAGTGTTTAACTAGAGTTTTTGTTTTTTTCTTTTTTTAAATTTACATTTAATTTCTAAAAGTAACTGTAGTATATGTATCTAATATTTGATACGGAAACCACTGGATTGCCACAAAGATGGAAGGCCCCTTTGACTGATTTTGAAAATTGGCCTAGGTGTGTGCAATTGGCTTGGCAAATTCATGATAAAGAGGGGAGACTATTAGTAGTAAAAAACTACATTATAAAACCTGATGGTTATGATATTCCTTATAATGCAGAGAAAATACATGGTATTTCTACCGAATTGGCTCTTAAAAAGGGCGTCTCTCTTGTTGATGTCTTAATAGAATTTGTCAAAGATGTTAAAACATCCAGATTTGTGATTGGACATAATATTAGCTTTGATAATAATATAATTGGCTGTGAATTATTGAGAAATGGTATGCCTAATTTATTAGAGGAATTCCCTAGTATTGATACGAAAGATAAATCAACAGAGTATTGTGCTATTGCTGGCGGAAGAGTTGGGAAGTTTAAATGGCCAAATCTAACAGAGTTACATGCTAAGTTATTTGGTGAAGATTTTGCAGAAGCACATAATGCTTCTGCTGATGTAGAGGCGACTGCAAGATGTTTTTTAGAGTTAGTCCGTTTAGAAGTTATTCATTTTGAGGAGGTAGGGCTTACTAATTCTGATTTTCAAAAATACAAAGAGTTAAATCCAGATCCATTTAAACTTATTGGTTTGAATATTGAGCCATACAGTGCAGTAGAATCTGAATTAGATGAAGAGGAGGTTGTAAATGAGGAGGCTGTGATTATTAATAAAGTTTCTACTTCTGAATTTTCACATTTACACGTGCATTCACAATTTTCTATCTTACAGGCTACTGCTGCTGTGAAAGATTTGGTGGATAAAGCAGTAGAGATGGGTATGCCAGCTATTGGTCTTACTGATCATACTAATATGTTTGGAGCATATAAATTTCTTAATGCAGTGTCTAATCATCCTGTGAATGCATCCGTAAATAATGGAGCCCCACCTTCTTTAAAAGCAGTATTAGGATGTGAACTTAATGTATGTAAAAACCATACGGATAAATCAACAAAAGATTATGGTTCACAGGTGCCTTTTTTATGTAAAAATAAAAATGGTTTTCATAATCTATCAAAACTATCTTCATTAGGAAGTATTGAAGGGTTCTATTATGTTCCTAGGGTTGATAAAGATCTGATTAAAATCTACAAAGAGGACTTAATTGCATTAACAGGTAGTACTTATGGTCCGATTCCTAATATTATCTTAAATGTTGGGGAAGCACAAGCTGAGGAAGAGTTTAGATGGTGGTTAGATGCTTTCGGTGATGATTTTTATGTTGAAATTAATCGTCACAATTTAGATGAAGAAAATCATATAAATAAGGTGCTTATTTCATTTGCTAGAAAATATAATGTTAAAATTATAGCATCTAATAATGTTTATTATGTAAATAAAGATGATGCGAATGCACATGATATTTTGCTTTGTGTAAAGGATGGAGAGGTGCAGGCTACTCCGAAAGGAAAGGGCAGGGGGTATCGTTATGGTTTTCCTAATGATGAATTTTATTTTAAATCATCATTACAAATCCAAGAATTGTTTTCTGACTTACCTGAAGCAATAGATAATATTACTCATCTAATTAATAAAATAGACTCATATAGTTTGTCTCGTGATGTTTTATTGCCTCAATTTGATATTCCTCTTGAATTTATTAATGAGCAAGATAAGAAAGATGGGGGAAAAAGAGGGGAGAATGCTTATTTGCGTCATCTGACTTATGAGGGGGCGAAGCAGCGATATTTAGAGATTACAGATCAGGTAAAAGAACGTATAGATTTTGAACTAAAAGTAATAGAAGACTCTGAATATCCAGGGTACTTTCTAATTGTTCAGGACTTAATAAAACAAGCTAGAAAAATGAATGTCTCTGTTGGTCCAGGAAGAGGTTCTGCAGCAGGTTCAGTAGTAGCTTACTGCACTACTATAACTAATGTTGATCCTATAAAATATGATCTTCTTTTTGAGCGTTTCTTGAATCCTGAACGAGTATCCTTACCTGATATTGATATTGATTTTGATGATGAAGGTAGGGGGCGTGTTATTGATTGGGTAGTTAATAAATATGGTAGAGAGAATGTTGCCCAGATTATTACTTATGGAACAATGGCTGCAAAATCATCTATCCGAGATACAGCGAGGGTATTAGATTTACCTTTATTTGAAGCAGATAAGGTTGCTAAGTTAGTGCCAGATATGACTTCGTTAGATAAAATTTTCTCTTGGGATCATAAAACCTTAAAAGAAAAGATTAAAGGAGATCAATTATCTAATACTAAGCAATTAGTAACTTTATCTGAGGGAGCTGATTTAACAGCTCAAACAATTAATTTGGCTCGTAAGTTAGAAGGTAATCTTCGAAATATTGGCACGCATGCCTGTGGAGTTATTATTACGCCAGAACCGTTAATGGAATTAATCCCTGTTACTCGTTCAAAAGATTCCGATTTAATGGTAACTCAGTTTGATAATAGTGTGGTCGAGGATGCTGGTTTACTTAAGATGGATTTTCTTGGTCTAAGAAATCTTACGATAATTAAGGATTGTCAAAAGATTATTAAGAAGCTACACAATATAAGTATTGATATTGATACTATTCCTCTCGATGACGAGAAGACTTTTAATATTTTCCAAAACTCTGAAACTTCAGGTATATTTCAGTTTTCTTCTGAAGGAATGAAAGCTCATTTGAAACAATTAAAGCCAGATAAGTTTGACGACCTAATTGCTATGAATGCACTTTACCGACCAGGTCCTATGGAATATATTCCTAATTATATTAAACGTAAGCATGGCAAGGAAGATATCTCCTATGATTTACCAGAAATGGAAGAGTTTCTAAGTGGAACCTATGGTATTACTGTATATCAAGAGCAAGTAATGTTGCTTTCTCAAAAATTAGCAGGATTTTCAAAGGGTGATGCTGATTTGTTAAGAAAAGGTATGGGAAAAAAGATTAAAGCTGTATTGGATAAATTAAAACCTAAGTTCTTTGATGGTTGTGCAAATAATGGATTTGATGTAAATATAGTTGAGAAGATCTGGACGGATTGGGAGGCATTTGCATCTTATGCTTTTAATAAATCTCATTCCACTTGTTATGCCCTAATTGCTTATCAAACTGCGTATTTAAAGGCTCATTATCCTTCTGAGTTAATGGCTTCTTTACTCACTAACCATATGAATGATATAAAGGATATTACTTATTTTATGGAAGAGTGTAAAAGAATGGGTCTTGCTGTTTTAGGTCCTGATATTAATGAGAGCTTCTATAAGTTTGCTGTAAATAAGAATGGCGAGATCAGATTTGGATTAGGTGCAGTCAAGGGTGTTGGTGAAGGGGCTGTAGAGGCAATTGTAAATGAAAGGAAGTCCCAAGGTAGTTATACTTCTTTTGATGATTTTATGAAGCGTGTTGATCTACGTTCAGCCAATAAAAGAACATTAGAAAGTATAGTATGTGCAGGGGGGGTTGATTCTTTTGAATTAGAAAGATATCAATATTTTTCTAAAGAAGGCAATGGACAGTCTTATTTGGAAAGTATGATCAAATTTGGTAATAAGGTGAAGGATAGTCTAAATTCTAATCAGTTTGATATGTTTGGAGATAGTCCTGAAGCATCAATTCAAGCTCCCACTCCTTCTGAAACAAATCCATGGGCAACGATGGAAATACTTTCAAGAGAAAAAGAAGTTGTAGGTATTTATATTTCCGGCCATCCTTTAGATGATTATAAGTTAGAGATAGATAATTTTTGTAATGGTAATCTTTCCATGCTCCATAATATAGAGAAAATTAAAGGAAAGGATTTGCATCTTGCTGGCGTTGTTACTGGTGTTGAGCATAAGCAGACTAAGACAGGAAAGCCATTTGGGATTTTACATTTAGAAGACTACTATAGCTCCTTTAGTTTCTATTTATTTGGTGAAGATTACATTAGTTTGAAGGCTTATTTAACAGAAGGCTGGTTACTTTATCTAAGGGGAAAGGTTAAGAAGAAGTTTTATAATGACGATTTAGAATTTAAGATATCATCAATAGATTTATTGGCTGAGCTTCTTGATAAAGAGGTGAGAGATGTCTTTTTAAGATTAGAGATCCGTGATGTTACAGAAGATTTAGTAGAGAAAATTATTCATTTAGTTGGTGAGAGCCCAGGTAAACATTCTTTGATTTTAAGTTTAGTAGATTCGCTTAATCAATATGATGTTGACTTACTCTCAAGAAGCAAAAAGATTAACATTAACAAAGAGTTTATGGCAAAGGTAAGCTCTCTGTCTAAAATTCAAATGAGAATCAGATAAGAAATTAATCCCTCTTATTGCTTCTGGTGTGTCACTCTTTTTGATCCTATAGGTATTTCTAATGATTGATTATCTATATTACCTAATTTAATAAGTGCATGTTCATCATATAATATGGAGCCTTTTACAATTCCACTACTATAACTGGCATTAGAATTGTCATATGAAGATCCAAAACCAGATTTTATTATTAATTTCCCGTGCCAACTATTTCCTGAGATCGTAATGAAAGATTCTATTGAAGGATCCGAGTATAAATAGATGCTGTGATTCTTCTTCTCTTGTAGATATGTTTCTGTATTATCTTCTTTATTTGATTCAATACCAGAGCATGAGAGGAGCAGTAAGATAGAGGTTGTATAATTTAGGATGAGTATTGTTTTTCTGTTCATTATTTCTATTAAATTAACAGATTCAAAGGTATGTATTATTGCTAAGTATGATTAAATATCAAGATAGATAATAAATAATTCATAATTTTGGATTAATATTTTAGTGTTTGATTATATTGTAATAAACCTATATTATGCAAAATTGGCTGTTAGTATTTATTGGATTGGTTATAACATTTATAGGAGTTGTAACTAAGAAGTTTTTCTTTCTCTTTTTTATTATTCCACTTAGTTTATTTTGGGGTAGAGATAATAAGTAGTTTTGATTAGTTGTTTTTTGAGGTTTCTTTGTATCTGATTTATTTGTAAATTTGTAGAATGAAGAAGACTCTATTCTTATTATTTTTCCCTTTTTCAGTATTTTCTCAAGTAATTGACCATTGGGAGACAGTTGTTTTTGATAATGATATTTGGAGGTATCTGGAAGGAATTGCAGAACCTGATACTAGTTGGCGAGAGTTGACATATGATGATTCTTCCTGGTCTCTAGGAATTGGTGGGATAGGATATGGTGATGGTGATGATTCAACCTTGATTTCACCTGTCACTTCCCTTTATCTAAGAAAGTCATTTAATATTGTGGATACATCAGAAATTATAGCTGCAGTGTTACATGTTGATTATGATGATGCATTTGTTGCTTATCTAAATAATGTAGAGATTGCAAGGTCTAATATTGGTACAGTTGGTGATCACCCGCTATTTAATCAAGGTTCAACATCCTTACATGAAGCGCAAATGTATCAAGGCGGCCTTCCAGATCAATTTGTAATTAGTATAGGTGTTCTAGATACAGTTTTGCTTCCTGGTAATAATGTTTTATCTGTTCAGGTTCATAATGATAATATCTCTTCTTCTGATTTAACAGGACGTCTATTTCTTTCATTAGGAATTGATAATGCTACTAATAATTATTTTACTCCGCCAGCATGGTTTGTTCCACCTTTAATTTTTACATCTTCAAACCTACCTATTGTAGTTGTAAATACTAATGGTCAAGCGATTCAAGATGATCCACGCATTATATGTGACATGGGTGTTATTAATAATGGGTTTGGATCAATTAATTCAATAACAGATCCTTTTAATAACTACAATGGTAAGATTAGTATCGAATATAGAGGGAGTAGCTCGCAAGGCTTTCCAAAGAAAGCTTATGCTCTTGAAACACAAGATTCACTTGGAAACAATAATAATGTGTCATTATTAGGTATGCCTGTAGAGAATGATTGGATTCTGTATGCTCCTTATTCTGATAAGTCGTTAATGCGTAATTTTTTAACTTTTGATCTTGGGCGTAAAATGGGAAATTATTCTCCTAGAACTGTTTATTGTGAATTAGTTGTTAATGGTGAATACAAGGGTATATATATACTAATGGAGAAGATTAAGAGAGATAATGATAGAGTGGATATAGCGAAATTAGATATTGATGATCTTGCTGGAGATAGTTTAACTGGAGGATATATTATAAAAATTGATAAATATACAGGAACTGGGGGAGTTGATTGGCTTTCTGATTTTCCTGATATTGGTGGCGGACCAATGGAGATTCAATATCATTACCCTGAAGCAAGTGTGATGCAGCCTCAGCAGATGGACTATATTGAAAATTTCGTAGATAGTTTTGAATATGCTCTAGCTGGTGCTAATTTTACAGATAGCCTAGAAGGTTATTCGAAATATATTGATGTTAATTCTTTTATAGATTTATATATAATTAATGAGCTTTCCAGGAATATTGATGGATATCGTTTGAGTACCTATATGTATAAAGATAGAGATGACAATGGTGGTAAATTAACTATGGGCCCCTTTTGGGATTATAATCTAGCTTATGGCAATGCTGATTATTGTGATGGTTGGAATACAAGTGGTTGGGAACAGGATGGGGGATGTGCAGATGTAGGTAATAATCCTTTTTGGTTTGAGAGGCTCTTAGATGATACTACATATCAAAATAAGTTAAAATGTAGATGGGAATATTTGAGAGAAAATAGCCTTTATCAGGATTCCTTGTTTAATTTTATTGATAGTGTTGCTTTATACTTAGATGAGTCACAACAAAGAAACTTCCAAAAATGGAACATTTTAGGTAATTATGTTTGGCCAAATTATTATGTAGGAGCCACTTATCAGGATGAGCTTAATTTTCTTAAAGATTGGATTGGAGATAGACTAGTATGGATTGACAATAATTTACCAGGAAGTTGTTATGAAATTCTAGGTTGTGTTGATCCATTTGCTTGTAATTATAATCCTTTAGCTAATGTAAATGATGGTAGTTGCAATTATAATTCAGAATCTTATGACACAATTGTTTCCGCAGTAAATATAATATGGAATGGTATTACTATTGACGTATCAGGAGATTATATGTTTTTTACAACAAATAATGCTGGTTGTGATAGTATAGCGTATATTAATTTCACGCTTAATACAACGGCAGTTTTGGACCATATTAACTCACGTGCCGTACTTGTTAAAACAATTGATCTTTTAGGTAGAAAGACAATGGCAACTAGAAATCGTCCAATTTTTTACATCTATAATGATGGGACAGTTAAGAAGAAATTAATAGTTAAATAAGAAGGTAGGCAATTAATCTCAAACAATAATTTTTTAATAAAAAACTTCTTGTGATTCTTTATGCCCACAAGATTAATGGTCTTTATGAAAATGATTTTATTCTAGTATCTAAGTTTGATTTGTTATATATTAGGATGTAGTTAGATCGTTCTTAGATGTTTATGTGCATTCTATTTCTTGCAATAAGATCATATGTCATATCTAATAAAGATGCTGGCAGGATATTTAGTATATAAAACACCTTGTATGGCCATCTCATAATCTTGCATATATTCAGGATAGCACTTGCTTTTGTAAATACCTTATTATTATTATCAATATAAATGACTGATGTATAGTTTTGTAACGAATATTGAGAAATTATTTCTTTTCCTTTATTTGATCTTAGAGATATATGTGATATTGCTAGATCTTTAATAAGAGGAGATAGATTTCTTATGATCTTACAACAGAAAGGACATTCATCATCGTATAATAAGTATTTCATATATATTTAGCAACAATTTTTTTACAAAAATACTATTAAAACTTAGTATGTTTGTTGTTGTAATGATTATTGGTATATTTGGTTGTCATTCCAAAATGTAATTCCTATAGATGAGGATAATAAACTATCCCCAAGATGTATAATCTTACATAGAAAAAAACTATTAAGATGGATGTATTAAGAATAAAGAAGATATTAGTTTTGTTATTTTGTTTGCCAGTCTTGGCTTCTACACAGAGTATTACTTATTCTGAGCATATAGCTCCTATTACATATAACAAATGTCTAAAATGTCATAATAATAATGGAGTTGCACCATTATCTTTAGAAACCTATGCTCATGTTGTAGGTAATGCTGGAATGATACAGCATGTAGTTTCAACAGGTGAGATGCCACCATGGCCCCCAGATACTGCGTATCAAAGTTATGCTTTTGAGAATATCCTAACTCTAGATGAGATTGCATTAATAACGGATTGGATATCAGATGGCTCTCCACTTGGAGACACTTTGTTGTTGCCTGATCTGCCAGATTTTACCAATTCCTCACAACTAGGGGCTCCTGATTTAGAGGTACAGATGCCTATATATACAAGTACTGCAACAGCTAATTCTGATGATTATGTATGTTTCTCAGTTCCAACTGGATTATCTCAAGATAGAAGGATTAGAGCTATTGAGGTTATTCCAGGTAATGTGGAGATTGTTCATCATGTTCTTGTTTCGATAGATGAATTCTCTAATAATTCTGTAATTACAACACCTGATTGTATGGGGCCAGTGGGAGGTCTTATTTATAGTTATGCTCCAGGATCCCCGCCCTTGCTTTACCCATCGAACCCTGCTAATTCTTTTGGTGCAGTTATTCCTGCGAACAGTAGTATTTCATTATCTATGCATTACCCTGAAGGTAGTTTTGGACAGACTGATAGTACTAAGGTTAGATTCTATTACTATCCTGATAATACTGTAGTTAGAGAGATTTCAAATCAGTTCTTAATTAATGAGGGATTATTTGGGACTCCTTTCTACCTGCCACCAAATCAGATTACAGAAGTTACTGGCTCTTATGGACCAACAACAGAGGATTATTCATTAATGTCAGTCTTTCCTCATATGCATCTCTTAGGTAAGAATTTAATATGTTATGCAGTTACTCCATCAAATGATACTATTAATTTAATTAAAATAGATAATTGGGATTTTGAATGGCAAGGAGATTACTATTTTGAGAAATTCCTAAAGATTCCATCAGGTAGTATGATATATGCGAAAGGAAATTATGATAACACTGTTAGTTTAACGAACCCTAATCCTGTTATGGTACAGTCTGGATTTAATACAGAGGATGAAATGTTTGTTTTTACCTTTCAGTTTCTTCCATATCAAGATGGTGATGAGAATATTGTTATTGATAGCACAATAACTTCTACTAATTTTAATCAGGATAATATTGTAAACCCTTCTAATCGTATTATTAATATTATTGATCTGTTAGGTAGGGATATACCTTACCCGGTGTCAAATGTCCCATATTTTATAATATATGATAATGGTGTAATAGAAAGAAGGTTGATTTTAGATTAGTTGTATTATATAATTTATTTCCTTAAAGAAGAATGTATCAATATATATCTAAACAAAAATTAAACACATCTATAGATGAAGCGTGGTGTTTCTTATCTGACCCAAAGAATCTTAAAGTTATAACACCGCCTTATATGGGTTTTGAGATTGTTTCTGGTGCTGAACGTCCTGTCTTTGCTGGCCAAGTTATTCGATACAGAGTTAGGCCATTATTTGGAATACCACTAACATGGATTACAGAAATTACTCATGCTGATGAAGGTAAATATTTTGTTGATGAACAAAGATTCGGTCCATATAAATTTTGGCATCATAAGCATTTTATTACAGAAACTAAGGATGGTGTTGAAATGGAAGATATTGTTGATTATAAGCTTCCGTTGGGCCTAGTAGGGAGGTTGCTTCATAAGATATTTATATTTAGAGAGATACATAATATATTTGAATTTAGGAGGAAAGAATTACATAAGATTTTTAATAAAGGGTAATGTTTTTTGCAAAACAACTATTAATAATTAGTCTAAATAAAAATAATTATTTAATTTTGTGCAGTAATTTTTTAAAAATCAATTTAAGATGAAAAATAGAATATTAGTTGTGATTTTACTGTTGGGATTGAATTTTGATGCGATGTCTACAGATTGTAATGGTGTTATCAATGGCGCTTCTCTTATAGATGCATGTGGCGTTTGTCAACAATCATATATTTATGATTATGTTACACATAATGTTACATTTATAGACGACACTATGAGTATTACTTTAGGGGTAACTGAGATGCTTGTTATAGCAGATAATCCATCTAACCCTTATTGGAATAGTTCATGTACAGACTGTAATGGTGTTATTAATGGCACTTCCCTTATGGATACATGTGGCGTTTGTCAACAATCATATATTTATGATTATGTTACACATGCTGTTACATTTATAGATGACACTATGAGTATTACTTTAGGGGCAACTGAGATACTTGTTATTGCAAATGATATTTCTAATCCTTATTGGAATGATTGTGATAGTACAACTACTAATATTAGCCATTTAGTTGCATCAAAGGAATTAGTAAAAGTAGTAGATTTCTTAGGTAGAGAGGTTAGTCCCCAGGAAAATGTTTTACTATTCTATATTTATAATGATGGTACTATTAAGAGAAGATATATTTTTAGATAAGAATAAAAACGCTAGATATTAAGCCGTTTTATCAGCTTTATCCTTATTAATTAGCAGTATTTACGATATTTATATTTAACATCTAATACATTATATTATTGATTTAATAACTGCTTAACTATAGATCTCTGATATTATTTTATAATATAGTTTATCTTTATAGATTGTTCTTTTGGTAATTTAAAATGAATCTTTATTTTAAATTTCGTATTCACTTTTATCCCTCTATTTTTTACTTTAGGGTATTCTAGTAGATTAATAATCCGCTTAGCTTCTTCATCACATCCATATTTCAATCCATTTATAATTGAGATATTATGTACTTTCCCTGTTTCATTAACTTCATATTTAAGAAAAACATTTCCTTCAATTTTATGTATTAGCGCTTTGTTAGGGTATCTTAGATTTTGTTTAACAAATTTTTTCAAAGCTTCTGCGCCACCAGGGTACTTAGCTTTATTAATAAATTTTTTTGTTTTATTCATTATATCATTAACCTATTGTTGTTTTTTCTACTTTTCCATCATCGTATAAGTAGAGTAGAGGTTTGTTTTTCTAATTCTTTATCTCATCATGTATCATTGGAACAAATCTAACTGGGATGATATATTCTTTTATCAGTCTCTTTCCTTTCTTTCTGACTACAATCAGTTCTTGATTATGACTCTCACCAACAGGCAATACCATTAAACCACCTTCTTTTAATTGTTTAATTAATTCAGGAGGTATTTCTGTAGGGGCAGCAGTAATTATAATCTTATCAAATGGAGCATGTTCTTTCCAACCTTGATAGCCATCCCCATGTTTTATTTTTATATTATTGTACCCAATTGAGTTTAGTTTCTCTCTTGCATTATTAGCTAAGCTTCCTTTTATTTCAATTGAATAGCAAAAATCAACAAGTTGGGAAAGAACAGCTAATTGGTAACCAGAACCAGTGCCAATTTCAAGTACATTGTCAGTATATTCCAACTCAAGCAATTCTGTCATTATTGCTACTATATATGGTTGAGAGATAGTTTGTTCTTCTCCTATAGGTAATGGATAGTCATTATAAGATTCATTAATAAATTTTTGTGGAACAAAAAGATGCCTTGGAGTGCTTTTCATAATTTGAATAACATTCTTATCTTTTATCCCTCTATCCTTTATTTGATATTCAACCATTTCATTTGCGAACATTCTCCAATTATCTTCTATATAAATTTCCTGTGCGCTAGAAGAGAATAAGAATAGCAGATACAATATGAAAAACAGAAAATTCCTTATAAATATTTGCATAATAATTTTTATTCTTTTTCAGGAAATAACATGAGATATATATCTCTTTGTTGTTTATACTTTGCAATGAGAGCGGTGTCTAATAAAAGATTGTTTTCATACAATATATTTAATTCTGTAAAATATTGAGACAATAGAGTAGCCTCCTCTTCACATCCATATCTCTTTATTATATGAGGATAAAGAATATCAACTTGATTTAAAATAACTTCTATCTCTTGAATCTGATATAAAGAGCTCTCAGAATTATCTAAATGATAATTTGATAAAAATTTATTACAAATCCATAATGCATATGGGCCATCATTATGTGTCACAGCTACATTAAAGGCTTCTTTATATAGATTGTAAATAATCGTCTCTACCTGCCTTATACTATCAATGCTGGTAGAGTCAATAATTAATTTAAGGTTTGAATACGTTATAGCATTTGAATTTAAAGTAGATATACTATCTTGGTATGATAATTGGGGATTATGACTCATTGCTAGATTACGATATCGAATAGTAGAATGAGAGCATTCAAGATATATCTCATTACTAACATCCATAACAATTGGAAAAGTATGAAAGAACCTAGTTGCTGTTAGGTATAATCCTTCCAAATCAGAATCATTATTTGATTTAGATATACTTATACCTTTGTTTAGTATATCTAAATTTTTTATATAAATCGAATCAGAATATTCATTTAAATTCTCACTCAAGTATTCATTAACTTCTTTAGCCTTCTCCTCTGAAATATAATTATCTTCATTGAAAGCATTGGCCAAAATATCATTAAATGAAATTATACTCCATTTATATGGAAAAACATGGTCAAATGTTAAAGCGTATTTATTTAACTCTTCTACTCGCACACTTTTATTTGCACTAAAGATATCTGCACTCTTCATGAAATTCTTATATGAAGAAAGAGGATTTTTATCTTTAATAAATAATCCTGTTAAATAATGTGAGCAGGCTGTCCTAAAATCTAAACCGCCAAAGTTTTCTTGATTATATGTGTTTAATTTATTAATCTCCTGAATAAATGTAGAGTCATCTATTCCGCCAGAAGCATAATCTAAGTAAGATTGACATCTTAAATATTTATAAGATGCTTCAGAATACAATTCTTTATCATTATTAGAAATTAAACCTTCATTCTCATATAATAATTTTGCATTTAAAAACGAATTAGCAGCGTGAGATAAATATTTCTTCCTTAAGATTAAATATTCATTATACTTAGACTCTGTCCATGACTCTTTATTTTCTTGATAGTATTTATCTGGTTCTATTTCATGCATCTGATAATATATATGTCCCATATCAAAATACACTTTTCTAAGTTTCTTCTTATCTATATTATTCATTTCTGATTTAAGATAGATTTCTAATATTGTATATTTATCAAGAGCATTTTGTATGTTACCTTTTTCTTTCGCAGATTCTGCCTCTAACTGCAAATCTTTTACCTCTATTTTGCTATAATCCTTTTTTAATAATAAATATAGATCACCCTCAAGTTGCCCCCACCATTGTGGGTTTTGGTTCTGTTCACTTCCACTATACACTATATTTCTTACTCTTTTAAAGACTTCTTCAATTTTCAAATTTGGCTGTTGCATTATCTCTGATAGCGTTTTCGTATACAAACTATTATCCGAATCAGAATTATCACTTGCCACATCACCAGGTGAGGTTGAATATGCAACTAAAGACCCTGTAGGTGGCACTTGGGGTTCAGACAATCCTTCTCCTTTCAAACTTCTTCCTTTCCATCCCTTTTCATATGGATTATCTCTACATGCATCAAGAATAAATACATTTAATTTGTTTTCATATCTATCTAAGCTTCTAAGAATATCTTGAATTGAATAGCCATAGTCAGTGACATCATCAATGGTTGAGTTTTTTGGAAAATCTATTGGAATCAGATATGTTTCGTTATAAGCGTCTTGCATCCCATGTCCTGAATAATATATAAAACCAACATCAAACTTCTTTAAGCTTGACCTATAATCTCTAAAGACCTTTCTCATTTTATCATAAGAAAGATCATTTGCAACAATTACAGAGTCAAACTCCAATCCTATAAAGGTCTCAGACATTAACTTGGAATCATTTACTGGATTCTTAAGTACTCCATTAGGATCTTCATAACTAGCATTTCCTATTACCAGAGCTATCTTTCTTTGGTTTTGCGAGATAGTAAGTAATGGTATAAAGCATAAAATTAGTAGTAATTTTTTCATACTACAATAATACATATATTTTAACAAGATATAAATCTCATAATTTAAATCTTAAATATTGTAGGTCTACCAACTGATATCTTTACAGCTCCTCTTGGAGAGTAGTATGTCTCATCTTTACTCTCTAAGAAGTGCTCTATTTTTTCTCCATCAAAGTATTCAGTAATTACTTTTCTAAATCTTTTCTTTCCGTCACTTAAATCTAAGCATAAAACATTTCCATATGTAATTTCTATCTCATAGAATCTTTCTTCTTGCTCTACTTCATACAGAATTTCACTTGTGTAATAATCAAATTCTATAACTCGTTCTCCTATAAAGTAAGTACAACTTGTATCTTGAGAGTAAGTAGTAAAAAATAGAATTGAAAGGATTGAGCATAACATTAACTTTTTCATAATAAATAATTTTAAGATTAATAAAAAAGTATATGTGCTCTATACGTGTAATTTTTAAGTTGTTATTTGTTACGAAAGAGATGCAAATTAAGTTGCAATTATTTAATCACTTATTTTTTTTTTGTATGTTTATCGTTATATTAATCAAGCATAAAAATTATGAAAAGGGTTCTATCAATATTAGTATTAATAATATTAACAATAAATTTAAATGCCCAATTTCTGAAAGATGTTAGTTTCTCGGAACTTTCAGAAATTGATAAGAATAATAGTGTCACAGAAGAAGATTTTGGGTTTTCTGAAGATGCTGTACCAAGTTCTTTCTTATTATTAGAGGAATATTGTGTTGTATCGAATCAAAAACAATCGAGTAGCTGTACTGGTTTTGCTATCGCAAATGGAGCAATGACGATTCTCTATAATTTTGTCAATGGTATTACCAGAGGTAATGAAAAGTGGGTAAATAGATTTGATCCTTTTTATGTATATTGTGCACTAAAAGATCCAAATGATCTAGAATGTGTAGCGGGTAATGGGTGTAGCTGTGGAAGTAGAATATCTGAAGGGTTAGAGCTTGTTGAAAATTATGGCTGTAAAAAATTATATTTATACCCTTCATTAAAATGTAGCTCAACTCTGAATAAAGCAAATTTAAGATCTATGGTTGAGACTACTGAAGCTTACTCTATTGATGGATTTATAAATATTTTTAAATATGAAGAGGTAGCTGGAAAATGGTATAAGTCAGTAAGCATTGATAAGATGAAACGTTATTTAAGTTATAACCACCCTATTACAGCAGGCATCAATGTTAATAGTGATTTTACTGCATTATCTCCAGAAAACCATAAGTATTCAGCTCAAGAAGGAATGATTGGCAGGCATGCTGTAACAATTATAGGATATGATGATTACAAATATGGTGGTGCTTTCAGAATATTAAATAGTTATGGATATGAGTGGGGAGATGATGGGTATTTTTGGATGACATATAAAGATTTTGAAGATCAAGGAGATTGCGCTTATGTAATTCTGAAAGAAAATTGGGATGATTGGATAAATCCAATCTCTTCAGATAATTTCTATAAAGGTAAGCCGAAGGGGAGTGACTCTAAAACTTGGGAAGGGCCTTTAGATGCTGATAGAAAATTTCATGGAAGAGGAATTATTACTGCAGAAAAATATACTGCAATTGGTGCATTTAATCACGGAGATGCGCATGGGTGGTGGTTATGGTTTGATAATGTTGAGGTTGCAGACTCTTGGTCTGGTTGGGTATTATTTGAGAATGGGGAGTATGTTGAGAGTGAGGATTTTGGGTTCTCTTCTTCAAGCTTTGAAAGTGTTGATGTTTTAAACGATGAATTTCACATGGACAATATGGAATTAGAACTAAGTGATGACCCTGCTTCTGAGGATAATTTTACGATTGAAACGTTAGAGTCAATTAAAAACAGTTCATCAGTCTCAAAGAAAACAAATTTTAACTTCAATAAGACTAATAATTATAATAAGAAATAATGAGTGCTATATATAGATTTTATTTGATTTTCTCATTTATTATCGTAAGTATAAATATTAATGCACAACAACTTAGTCAGAGTTCTGTAGATAAGGTTTGGAATGAAATTATTGCTGCAATTGGTAATAATAATCCAAGAGAGCCGAAGTTAGAGTTTAAAAATAGCAAAAGAAATCCTGCTAGTTATAGTCCTAAAAAGAAGACTATAAAAATTGAAAACAAGGTTTTAGAGATTTGCTACTCTTTCGGAAAAGACTCTTTAAATGCTTTTTCATATATTCTAGCTCACGAATTAGCTCATCATTATAAAGATCATGGATGGACGACTCAATATGCTAGCTTGGATTTTAGCAATGAGATTGATGAGAAACAAGAATCCGCTCAGCAGAGAGTAGATGATGAAACACAAGCTGATATATATGCAGGATTTTATGCTCATATTGCAGGTTATGATGCGTTAAAAGTAGCGGATTCTTTTCTTGATGCTATTTATAAATCATATGCTTTGCCTCATGAGTTAAAGAACTACCCTACTCTAGAAGAGCGTAAAGCAATTATTGAACAGAATAGATCTGATTTTGAAGAGTTAAGAGATATCTTTGATCTAGCAAATATTGTAATGTCATTAGGAAAATATAATTATGCTCAAGAATTGTATGACTATATTATTAATAAAGGTTTTACAAGTAGAGAGATTTATAATAATCTAGGATTATGCTATGTTTATGAGGCATTAGCTCTTGATATAGAAGATGCTTATTTTAATTTATTAATTCCTTTTACAGTTGACTTATCAACTAGACTAGAATCTAATGGGTCAACAAGAGGCGCTATGACAGCAAAACAGCAAGCAATAATACTTTTTAATAATGCTAAAAGAGAATTTGAAACTGCAATTCAATTAGATAACAATTATTCTATTGGAAAAGAGAATCTCTTTTTTACTGATGTAGCTTTAACTTATTTAGGCGAAACTGTCAAAAATCAAATAACATTAGATGATCTTATAGCTGAAAATCAGTGTTGTGAATTTTGTGTGAGAGGGCACTCTGCAGTAGTAGATCAAAAATTAAGCAAGGCTAACAAGTTATTTAAAAAGGGGTCTGCAAAGTGTCCTATTTGTGAGATTAACACTGATTTCAGGAAAAAACAAACACCAAAAACTAAAAAACATCTAAAGACGCAATGGGATATTGAAGACGTTAATGGTATTGATATGATATGTACATATTTTAAGCCTGGAGACTGTGATAAATTTTATAGACTAAATGCATCTAAGATTTGTATAAAGGATCACTCAGGTGCAAAAGTATTTATGTTGAAAAAGATAAAGTCATCTTGTGTTAGTATACAAGAGATAAGCACAAATAATAATAGATTTAAAAACAATGCAAATATTTATATTGGAGATAATATTGATAAGATACATAATTATCAAAATTTAAGAATTGTTAATGCTGCTAATAATAAGTATATCTCTATAGTAGATGAGCAACTTACATTCTTAGTTGAGAATGGAAAGATAGAGAAATGGTATTACTTTGAACAAATAGAATAAAACATATCTATTTATGAAAAAACTACTTTCCAATATAATTGATGAAAAGCATAAGATCGGGTTTTTTTTTGATTTATTAATTCAATTTCTAATAATACTGTCTATTATACTCTTCATAACAGGAACTTTCTTTTATGAATATGTAAAAAATTATACTAGCCTATATCAGAATTTAGAATATCTCATACTAAGTGTTTTTACTTTAGAATATTTTCTGCGTATGATGCATGGAAAATTTAAGTATATATTTAGTTTCTATGGTATTGTTGACTTATTATCTTTTCTTCCATTTTATCTCTTTCATTTACTAACACATATAGCGGGTTATAATATTATAGCATTGAACGTTATAAAAACACTAAGACTAATAAGACTATTGAAATTTTTTGAACACAAAAACTCTAGAAATACACTGATAATAACTAACATGATATTATTAATATTCATAATAACAATTAGTAGTCTGGTAATAAATAGACCTATAAATAATATTACCTATGTAGCTTTAGAAGAGAAGCATTTAGAAGAACTAATTCATCAAAAAAAGATTGCATTAGTCATTGGAAATAATGATTACAAATACTTAAATTCTCTGAAAAATGCAATTAATGATGCGGAATTAATAGATAGTACATTGAGAGATATAGGTTTTAAAACAATTCTTAACAGAAATGTTGCCTCTGCTCAAGATTTTAACAATATCCTTAGAGGTTTTATTAAAGAAGCAGAAGAATATGATATACGATTAATATATTATTCGGGACATGCCGTACAAAAAGAGGAGGAAAACTATCTTATTCCTACTTTATATCAATCAGGAGAAGGTAATTGTATAGATGATGATTTTAATCTATATGCAATAAAAAGAATCCTAAAAGCCTATAGTAAGAATGCTAGTGGGGCTAACATCTTTGTTTTAGATGCCTGTAGAGATAATCCATGCTTAAACAGATCAATAGGAAATAATCAAGGATTGGGAAGAAACAATCCTCCTCGAGGCTCATTCTTCGCATATTCAACTGATTTTGGTGAAACAGCATCAGATGGTGTCGGTGGGAACAGTGAATATACAAAAGCTCTTGCTAGACACTTACAAGTTCCAAATATTAGATTAGGAGATTTATTTCAGAATATAAGAATTGATCTGGATAATAATGATATTAATCAAATACCTGTTGAAGAAAATAAATTAACCAATTATGTTATCTTAAATGTAGATATAAAACAATAGATTACAATAAACTAAGATTATAAAAAAACTACTACTAATGAAGTTCTCTTTTAGATCTATGATGATGGAACGGTGGAGAAGAAAACAATTCTTGAATAAATAAAAACCCACTCATTTGAGCGGGTTTCTTTTTGGTGGACCTCTCGGTCCTAATTTCGAACTTTTGTAAAATATTGAAAAGGCAAATATGTAACAAACTGACCATCACTAGTTTTTACCTTATACTTCTGACAAAAGTATAAGGTGTAGAAAATAAATGAGATTGATATTCTGCTTGTAAGAGTTTTTATGTGAGTAAGATTACGACTAAACTTAAGATCAGTCTTAAATAATAGTTAACTTTACATTTCTTTTAATAGATACATTATTTGAATAATGAGTTATACCCCAACATCCTCAACTAGTGGTCTTATCTCCCTTGGGAATACTGGAGCTAGATTAAGTGATTCACGTTCAGTCTATCCGCAGATATTAGAAAGTTTGAATGATTTCAGAAGGACTAATACAAGTTGGGATGTACCGGACCAAGAACAATTTGCTGTTCTTTTAGGTGAAAATGATGTATTTAATATTAGTTCTGATACGGTTGTTGGTTCTGCGAAAGACGTAAGAGTAAAAACTGGTTTTCTTAATCAGTTAGGGTTTACAAACTCAACTAGAATATTATCGGATTTAGGACAGGAACTATTAAGAGTGAATTCCAAAGATGAGATCGAAATCAACGAGTTTGATCTTTCAGAAGATAGTTTTATTTATTTAAAACAATTCTTAAAATATCAACATCCAGGATTCAAAATCAAACCAATATTGTCATTGATTTATTCAATACTCGAGTTTGATAATAATTTACCTATTGACTTTCTAACGTTTATCTGGTCAAATTCTACCACAAAAGAAGAGTTGGCTCAAAGTTTAACGGCATACAAAGCCACTAGAGACATTAAACAAGTTCTGTATAACAATTGCTTAACTAGTGAGTCTGTCGTTATTGCTAGAGAAAACTGTGATTCTTTTTTTAATGAGAATAATATTGATGATGAAGATGAATTTAATGACCTAATGTATTCCATACTTCCTCATGGTAAAGGGAATTCATTTAAAAATAAAACAATCAGTTTGTTTAGAGATTTGTATAGGTATTGGTTGAATAAAAATACTTGGACTTCAGACCGAAAACAGACTTATATACAAGAAAATCTAAAATCTAGATATAAGGATATCAATAGTAAGAAATCTATAGATTATTTAGAATATCTCTTCAATACGACGTCTCTCAATAATAGTTCAAATTGGCAAAATATCATTAGATTCCTTGAAAATACTCCATTAATGTCTTCCACGTCGGATAAAGAGTTTATTGTTAGCTTCCATGTACTTTTCATGTTTATGAAGAAGTTGTCCATTTGTTATGAATATCAAGATCTAAACATACGGCACCTAAAATTGTTAGACATTTTCATTTTTGAACATGATTCAGTTAAACTGGATTTGATTTTTGAATACCTATTTAAGCCTAAAAAAGAGGATCTTTTGGAGATTACTATTCTCATGGAAGATGATTATCGTTCTTTTCTAGAGTCAAATCAGGTTAATTTAGGTGACATATACAATTTCCTTGATGTTGAGCCATCAAATTTATCTGAATTGATTGCAATTGATCATCCAGAAGTAGAGAGTATTGGTTTAAAGAACTTTGCTTATAAAAAGAGAGAGGAAAGATTGACTAAACTGGTTGAAGAAGTATTTACGAGACAGAATATTATTACCCTTTTCGAATCTATATATCCAAGAAACGATAAACAGATTCGAAAGTTAATAAAGGAGTGGTATTCAGATTATGACGCAACTATCCCTGCATTGTTCGAATATCTTCTAGGTATTAGTTTTTATTGGATATCTCAGAAAAAAATTAAAATTTCAGATGTTCTAGACTCAGGTTTAGATTCAAACTTATTGCCTAAAACCCATGCTGGAGGTGGAAAAGCAGATATCGTTGTCAAATCACTTGCAAGACATTATTTAATCGAAGCAACCTTAAGTGAGAACGATGGACAAAGAAAAATGGAGGCAGAACCTGTTCCACGACACCTTGCTAAACACATTCTTGAAGGAAATGAAAATAGTTTAGCTCTTTTTGTTGCAGGTCAATTAGACCCGAACAATCTAGTTGTTTTAAGGAATTATAAGTTCTCTAAATGGTATAGTAAAGATCAATCCTTGGACTCAATGGATATACTACCTTTGTCAGTAGAAAACATGATTTATCTACTCAAAGAAGAAATGGATTTTGAAGTATTTGAGTCTAAAGTAGATGAATTACTTGGGTCTCAACATCGGGATGGGAAAGAGTGGTATGACAATAAAATAGACAAAGAATTTAATTATGCATAATAACGAAATTATAATAGGAGATTGTATTAAAGTACTTAATGAAAAGATTAAAGAGGAAAGCGTAAATCTAATATTCGCTGATCCACCTTACAATCTTTCGGGTTCAAGTCTTAACTTGAAGAATAACAAGACAGGTGGAGCATTCTACAAGGTAAATGAAGAATGGGATACATTCACAGAAGATGAATACTTAAGTTTTACTTCAAATTGGATAAAAGGTTGTAAAAGAGTTTTGACTGAAAACGGAAGTCTTTATATCTCTTGTACACATCACAATATTGGAGAACTCATTATAGTTGCTAAAAAACTTGGTTTCGAGTTAAAGAATATTTTGACATGGTACAAGGTAAATGCAATGCCAAACATTACTAAAAGAACTTATACCCATTCAACAGAATTCGTATTGTGGTTTGTGAAAGGGAAAAAGTGGATATTCAATTATGATGATGTAAAGAAATTTAACCCTAACAAAACGAAGTCTGGTGATGATAAACAAATGAGGGATTTCCTTGATTTTATAGAGTTGCCAATCGTTCAAGGGAAGGAAAGGTTAAGAGGTGAAAATGGAAGAGCACTTCATCCAACCCAAAAACCAGAGAAGCTTTTAGAACTAGTAATTCTAGCATCTTCTAATGAAGGTGATTTAGTTCTTGACCCTTTTTTCGGAACTGGGACGACTGGTTTTGTCGCTGATAGAATGAATCGAAAGTGGATTGGGATTGAAATGAATTCTGATTACGTTAATATGGCTGAAAAAAGGATCGTTGATGTCGAAAAGTAAAGCACTTGGTTCTGATGATGTGTCTGGGTTCGATTTCGTTAAAGAAATCCTAAAGGGAGACCCTACATGTGCCATAAACTTTGATCGTTTACAAAAACATCCCACAAGAGGTTATGTCATATTTGAGTTCTTACTGTGTGAAGAAGCTCAGAGTGTAAATCCACATACATCTCATCCTAGAAGATATTGGAATAAAAACTCGCAGAAATTCATTAGTCTATACTCAGTATCTCAAGATTTAGATGCCGAATTATTTCTGGTTAACTACGCTAAAAAGGGCACGAGACATGAAGATAAAATCAAGGTCATTAAAGTTCTAGATTTAGACAATAGTGGAATACTGAACGAAAAAATATGGGACACAAATCGAAGTGAATTCGAAAAGTGGTTTAGAAAATTAAATAAAGAAAGTTGTACGTAATAAGATGAACAAAATTGAAATAAAAAAAGGTGATTGCCTCAAACTGTTAAAAAAGTTAGATGATGGAAGTGTAGATATGATATTCGCTGATCCACCCTACAATATGTCTGGAAAAAAGAATCAAACCGTTAAAAGTGGTAAAATGACAACATTGTATAAAGGGGATTGGGATGTCATTGAAGATATTCATAAATATAACTCTGAATGGTTATCAGAGTGTATTAGAGTTTTAAAAGATGATGGTACAATATGGATTTCTGGAACACTACATAATCACCCCTCTGTTGGTGTTACTCTAAAGGCACTTGATTTATGGATCATTAATGATGTAATTTGGTACAAACGAAATGCACCACCGTTACTTTCTAAAACAAGACTTGCGCCTTCAACTGAGTTAATCTGGATTGCAAGTAAATCGAAGAAATACTTTTTTGATTATGATTTGGGTAAGATTTTGAATGGAGGAAAACAAATGAGAAACATGTGGGAAATAAATGCACAACGACATTTAACCGAACATCCTACAGAAAAACCTGAGAATTTACTTGAACGAATTATTTTACTAGGTAGTAAACCCGGAGATACTATTCTTGATCCGTTCTCAGGAAGTGGTACTACAGGAGTAGTGGCGAAACGATTGAATCGAAACTATATTGGATTAGAGATTGATGAAAAATACGTGAAAATTTCAAAGGATCGTATTAAATCAGAACCTGATACAAAAGAGCTGGTTTTTAGTGATAAGAATTTAAAGAAAGATGAGACAATGATAAATAAGATTCTATCTTATCTATTTGAATCTCAATAAGAAAAATGATAGAATTTGAAAGTCTGAAACATATTTATTATTTGAGCTAACTAAAAGAAAAACACAACTTTGTGAAAATAAAAAAGTTTCTTGCTATATAATATAAGAAAACCCACTCAAATGAGTGGGTTTATTTTTGGTGGGCCTTACGGTTCTCGAATTTAGATTATTTGATATATTTTTTATATAGTTTTAATGTATAAAATAGCGAGGGACCTATTCGGGGACCTTTTGAGTTGTCATATCTAGTAGTTTTTAGTCCTGCTACCCCTACTTTTTCTACTTATTATGCTGAGCATAATACTCCCTTTTTATTTGCTTTTCTTTGTTTTATGAAAAAAATACTTTTCAGTTTTTATACATTCATAATATTTACAAATGTTAGTTATGCTTCTTTTCCTTTTTCTGATACTTTAAAGGTTCAGCAAGATACATTGCAAACAGAAGAAATTAAGCAATATCATTATAGTTTACAACAAATGGGTGTTGATTTGAAGACTTGTAAATGTGAAAGTTGCCGAAATGGAATAGATCCTTTGCTAAGTAGACCAAAATCTTTTTCAGTAGAAGTTGTAGAAAATACAGAATCTCTAAATTCCAGGAATAGTAATCCTATTTGGGGTTTTTTGTCATTAACTTTTATGTTGATTAGTTTTATTTTAATAGGAAACGTGGATCTTATGTTAATATCTACTTGTTTGGGTTTAATATTTGGAGCAATAGGAATTAAAAAAAAGCAAAAAGGTTTAGCGTTTTTTGGTTCTGTTTTGAGTTTACTACTTTTGCTTTTCCTTTCTTTTATAATTATTGTTATTGCAGTTGAAGGTCCTGTAATTTAGATTATTTGATATATTTGGTGTGTAATTCTGCTGTGTAAAAATAGGAGGGACCTATTCGGGTACCTTTTGAGCTGTCATCTCTAGTAGTTTTTAGTCTTGCTACCCCGACTTTTTTTTCTTTTTTTTTGGTGGACC
>CEUA01107680.1_pt1 | contig 35342 bp, 37 predicted proteins | sample 361541 | NCBI WGS metagenome assembly CEUA01 (sample SAMEA2623079, study PRJEB7988) | marine metagenome | isolation source: saline water (ENVO:00002010), including
ATCTAAAAAAGAAATTGCATCGTCTCCAACCATGGAAAATAAGGTATAAGTTCGATCAAAAAAAATAGATGAATTATCCATATTGATATTTTTAAACTTCATTTATACAGAAAAAGAATCACCACAACCACACGAAGATGCAGCGTTTGGATTCCTGAATTCAAAACCTTTACCATTTAATCCATCAGAATAGTCTAAATAGGTACCAGCTAGATATACGTATGCTTTTTTGGGTATATAAACTTCAAGACCATTTTGAGAAATAACCTTATCAGTATCTTCTGGACCATCTACAATTTCTAGAATGTATTGTAATCCCGAGCATCCTCCACCCTTAACTGCAACTTTCAATCCAAATTTTTCCCTAGATTCATTAACAGCAAATTCCTTAACTTTCTCGCAAGCTTTTTCAGAAATTTTTATTGTATTAATAGGTATATTTGTTTCCATTTTTTTTAAGAAAAGCTTTTATATATATTTAATTTATATTTAATTTCAAAATTAAATGTACTATTTATTATATAAAAATAATTAAAAAATAAAAGATTTGGCAAAACTATATACAAAAAATGGTGATCAAGGAGAAACATCTTTACTTTATGGTGAAAAGGTTTCTAAAAATGATATAAGAGTAGAATGTTATGGAGTTATAGACGAATGCATGTCTAATTTAGGTGCAGCAAAATCAATTCTTAATAAACAAAAATCAACTGAAATTGAGAATGTAGTTCTTAATATTCAAAGAAAATTATTTATTATTTCAACAGAAATAGCATGCCCTAAAAATAAATATGAAAGATTAAGAGATAATTACAAATTTATAACTAAAGAAATGATAGAAGAAATAGAAAATTATATCGACCATTTTCAAATAAATTCACCAGAAATAAAGTTTTTTGTCCTTCCAGGAACCAGTCTAGCTTCTTCATACATAGATATTTCTAGAACTATATGTAGAAAAGCTGAAAGATTATGCGTAAAAGTAAAAGAAAAAGATCTTCTTAATAATGAGCTCAATCTTATACTGCTAAATAGACTGAGTGATTTACTTTTTATTATTGCTAGATACATAGATAAAGATAGTGAATATATTAAAGCAACGGAATAAATTATGGCAATTATTTCAATACTTGATACAAAATCTGCTAATTTTCATAGTGTAAAAAAAGCAGTAGATTTATTTGAAAAAGATAACACTATAACTTCCTTGAATAACGAAGTTATGAAGAGTGAAGCACTAATTATTCCAGGAGTAAGCTCCACAGATACTGTGCTAAGAAATATTTATGACTTAAAACTAGATAAAACAATTTTAGATTTCTATAAATCAGGAAAACCTATACTTTGTATTTGTGTTGGTATGCAAATATTATTTGAAAATTCTGAAGAAGGAAATTTACCTGGATTAGGAATTATTAAAGGAAATGTAATTAAGATCCCTGATTATGACAAAAATAAAAATAAATATAAAATTCCTCATATGGGCTGGAACCAAATAGAAACTTCAAAAAAATCAAAGATTTTTTCACAAATTAAAAATAAAAGTAACTTTTATTTTGTACATTCATTTCAGTGTATTCCGGTTGATGAAAAGATAATTACAAGTAAAGTAAACTACTCAGTTGATATAGTAGCTTCCATTGAGCAAGAAAATTTGTTTGCTGTTCAATTTCATCCTGAAAAAAGTTCAAATATAGGTTTAAAAGTATATGAAAATTTTATCAACCTAATTAGAAAGGATTAGTATGAAAATATTTCCAGCTATAGATATAAGAAATGGAAAATGTGTTCGTTTAATCAAAGGGAATTATGAAGATGAAATAGTTTTTAATGAAGATCCATTTGAAGTCGCAAAAAGTTTTGAAAAAATAGGCAGTAAATATGTTCATATTATTGATCTAGATGGAGCAAAAGAGGGTAAATCAAATAATAAAAATAATATCTTAAAAATTATAAAACAAACAAATTTAAAGATTCAAATAGGAGGTGGGATTAGATCATTTGAAAATGCAGAAACACTCCTGAATTTAGGAGTAGATAAAATAATTTTTGGAACTGCTGCTCTTGAGAATAAAAATGATGTCATAAAAACAATACAAAAATTTCAATCTAGAGTAATTGTTAGTATAGATGCATTAAATGGAAAAATTAAAACTAAAGGTTGGTTAAAAGATTCCAGAATTGAGGTAAATGATCTTGTTGGTGAATTACAAGATAATGGTTGTAAAAATTTCATATATACAGATATAGAAAAAGATGGCACATTATCTCACCCAAATTTTAAGTATATTTCTAATTTGAGAAGTATTTGTAAATCAGAATTATATATAGCTGGAGGTATTTCAGATATAAACGATATAACAAAATTAAAAAATATAGGTATTGATGGTGCTATATTAGGAATGTCAATTTATACTGGTAAAATTGATCTAAAGAACCTTTTAAATCAAGAATAAAATATGTTAAGTAAACGAATCATTCCTTGTTTAGATATTGATAACGGTAGAGTTGTTAAAGGAACAAACTTTATAAATATAAGAGATGCTGGAGACCCTTCAGAATTAGCTACTTTTTATAATAAAGAAGGGGCCGATGAATTAGTTTTTCTTGATATAACAGCTACTCACGAAGACAGAAAAACGATTGTAGATGTTGTAAAAAAGGTTTCTTCACAGGTTTTTATTCCTCTTACAGTTGGAGGAGGCATAAGAGAAGTTGAAGATATGAAAATAATGTTAGAAGCCGGAGCTGATAAAGTTTCTATAAATTCATCTGCAATAAATAATCCAAGTTTGATCACAGAATGTTCAAAAGAATTTGGAACTCAATGTGTTGTTAGTGCAATTGATGTAAAAAAGATAGATAGTAAATGGACTGTTTTCACACATGGAGGTAGAAAAATTACTAATATAGATGTAATGGATTGGGCTAGAATTGTTGAAGAAAATGGAGCTGGAGAAATATTGCTAACTAGTATGGATAAAGATGGTTCTTATGACGGATATGACATTGAGCTTTTATCTAAAATAAATGAAAAAATTTCAATACCACTTATAGCTTCAGGAGGAGCTGGAAAATTAGACCATTTAGTTGAAGCTTTATCCTTAGGAAATGCAGATGCAGTACTCGCAGCTAGTATTTTTCATTATGGAGAATATTCTATAAAACAAGCAAAAGAATTCTTAAATAAAAATAAAATACAGGTAAGATTATGATTCAGAAAGATAATCCATCGATAATAATATTTGATTGTTTTGAAACAATTGTAGAAAATGATAGGTCTAGTTGGATAGATTTATTTAGCACATTAGTTAAAGATAATAATTGGAATATAAATCCAAATAATCTATGGAAAATATGGAAAGAAGAAGAAGTTTTATTTAGAGAAATAAGAACAAATCTTAATGATTTAACTCTTAATCCAGATTTTAAGACTTATGAACAAGCATGGTCAAACTGCTTTGAAAAAGTACTAGATGAATTAAATTTAAAAGGTAATCCTAAAGATTTATCAAAAAAATGCATAATTAATATGGGCAAAAATAAGCCTTATGAAGAATCTTCAGTATACTTAAATAAAATGTCGGAGTATTGTAAATTGGGAGTAATCTCAAATGCAGATAACGATTTCTTAAATCCTGTATTGAAAAAAATAGATTTTAAATTTGACTATATTCTATCCTCAGAGTCAGCAAGATTATATAAACCTGACCCAAGAATCTTTATAAGATTTTTGGAAGAAAATAAATTAGATCCAGAAGACTGCTGGTATGTCGGAGATAAAGAATATGATGATGTTTTAGGATCAAGTTCAGTTGGTATGAAACCATTTCTTATTGATCGATCGGTATATAATGAAATAGAAATTAAAAATAAATTTATAAAAATTTCTAACTTAATTCAACTATATGAAATCTTAAAAAAATAATGTTATGAAACCAGATTTTAATAAAACAGATTTAATTCCAGCAATTATTCAAAATTCTTCCTCAAAAAAAGTCTTAATGCTGGGCTGGATGAACTCTGAAGCATATGAAAAAACTTTAGAAACAAAAAATGTTTGGTTTTTTTCTAGATCTAGAAATAAGCTTTGGGAAAAGGGAGAAGAAAGTAAGAATTACTTAAGAGTAAATGAGATAAAACTAGATTGCGATAATGATACTATACTTATATCTGCAAATCCTGAAGGACCTACATGCCACACTCTAAATGAGTCGTGTTTTGACACTACATTAGAGGACTATGAAAAGAATGAATTTAATATTGAATACTTAGAAAAAATAATCCAGTCAAGAAAGATTCAAAAACCTGACAATTCATATACAACTGAACTTTTCAACAAAGGAATAACAAAAATTAGTAAAAAATTAGGAGAGGAAGCATCTGAAGTTATAATAGCCTCTCTAGCAGAAAAAAGAAGTGATTTAGTTTATGAGTCTGCAGACTTAATATTTCACCTTTTAGTTTTGCTCGCAAATGAAGAGATAAATTTCAATGAAGTTGTAATTGAATTATCAAAAAGACACAAAAAATAATTTATTTTAATTTAAGTTATCTAGTCTTATTGATTCATTTATAGCCTCTATTGCAACTTCAACCATTTCTTTGTCTGGTTCTGCAGTAGTTAATTTTTGCATTAGTATATTTGGATATGATAGAAGCCTAGAAAAAGGATTTTCAGATGTTACACTCGAAAATCTTATCAATTCGTATGCTATTCCTGCTATAAAAGGGAATAAAAACAATCTTGAAGAATATAAAAGTAATAAGGGCTCTCTGGGAATAAAAACATGAAGAATTATTGATACTAAAATCACAGTCATAATAAAACTTGTTCCACATCTTGGATGCTCTTTATTATACTTTTGAATTTTATCTATACTATTAGAATTTAATTCTAGATTATCCTCATAGGCCGCAATCGTCTTATGTTCAGCTCCATGATAGGCAAAGACTCTCTTGATATCTTTATTTAGTCCAATTAGATATACATAGGCTATAAAAAAAACTAATCTTACTAAACCTTCAATAATATTATTAATAATAAAATTATCTTCAACAAAAATTATTCTATCAGACAAAAAAAGAGGTAATAATAAAAAAACAGACAATACAAATAAAAGAAAAAAAGTACTAAAAAGATATGAAAAGAACTTTTCTAGATTAGAAAGATTATTTTCTTCAGTTTGGTCAATAATTTCAGAAGACTTAGAAAGAGCTCTAAAACCTATTACCATCATTTCAACTAATATAAAAAGCCCTCTTATAAATGGGATTTTTTTAAAATATGAATTTGTAAATGAAGGTAATTTTATTTGATTTATAATGATTTCTTGATTTTTATTTCGAACTGCAACAACACAGTTTTTCATACCCCGTATCATTACACCTTCTATAACAGCTTGTCCACCATAAAAATGCTTTTTCATTATCTATGAGTTTACTGAAGGTTGTATCTTCTCTTCATTCGATCAACTCTACCTTCTGTGTCAACTATTCTTTGTTCACCAGTCCATGCAGGATGACAACTACTACAAATTTCCACTGCTATTTTTTCACGAGTAGATAATGTTTTCCAGGTTTCAGAACATCCCGAACAAACAACATCAGCTTGAAAAATAGTTGGATGAGTATCTTTTTTCATTGTTTCACCTTTTCATCGGAATAAACACTTAGTCTTCTTTTACCCTTGGATGCCCAATCGAAAGATACTATCCCATCAATTTTTGAAAAGAGAGTATGATCTCTTCCAAGACCAACATTGACTCCAGGTAAAAATCTAGTTCCACGTTGTCTGACTATAATAGATCCAGCAGTTACGAATTTACCACCAAAAGCTTTTACTCCAAGCCTTTTACCGGCACTATCTCTACCATTCCTACTGGTTCCTCCACCTTTTTTATGTGCCACTAGATTTACTCCTTGCCTTTTTTATAGATATACTTTCTATAACAACGTTAGTGATATGTTGTCTATGTCCAGTTTTTACTCTGTGTCTGGTTTTGTTTTTATATCTAAGAGAAATAACTTTTTTTGCTTTAGCTTGATCTTCAATTTTAGCCTTAACAACAGCACCTGTAACAACAGGTTCTCCAACACTAATTTTCCCTTTTAAGGAAGTCATCAAAACATCTTCAAATAAAACACTATCACCAGAATTACCTTCTAGTTTTTCGACAGTTAAGGAATCGCCTTCTCTAACTCTATATTGTTTTCCACCTGTTTTTATAATTGCATAGTCCATAATTTCACCTTATCAAAGGAAGTACAAAACTTAATTGTACACAAAAAAAGTAATTTTTTCTTTGCTTTATTCATCAATATAAGAAGGGATTAAAATTCTTTTATTTATTCCATATTGGACAATTTTGCTGTCTACTAATAATTCACCAGAATCATTTACTGTTATTTTGCCCTTAGTTTTTGGCATCCAACCTAAATAGTCATGATAAATAATATCATTTTCTACAGAGCACCATGGGGCTAGATATAAATTATCTGATCGTGATTTAATATACTTAAAATCATGATCTTCCTTATTATTAGGATTTGTAATTTTTTCTACGTAGGAATCAATCATTTTTTGATTAGAGAATTCACTTAAGATAAAATTTTTTCCTTTAGAAATTTCATCTTTATTATTAATTATCTCCATCCCTTTTTCTACAAAATCTTTTATATACCCATAAGAAATAAGTTCTATTCCTGGAATATTTCTTAGATCTCTAAAAGCACCTACTGAACTACAAAGTGCAGGAGTATTATTAGCTAATGATTCTAGGGGGACTAATCCAAATGATTCTATAAAGTCTCCTGGGCAGAGAGTTAAGTCTCCCGAGGAGTAAAAGTCTCCCATTTTATTGAATGGAATCCAATCATTAAAAATCACCTCACCATTATTGGAAAGAAATTCTTTATAATTTTTATCTTCTAAGAATTCTGTGTTTTTTTTATCCTTATTAAGAGATTTATTAAAAGTGCATGACTTTAAGATGACATTTTTCCAATTTTTAGTTTTTGCAAATTCATTTGCTATCTCAATTGCTTTATTAAATCCTTTTCTAGGATCAGGGCGGTGCGGAAATAGAATTACCAAATTTTCATCTAATTCTTTGTTCTTAATATTTTTATTTGTATCTAAAGATATTGAATTCGGAATAACTGAAAAATTATTTGAACTAAATTTTTTATTATCTATTGAAGAATGAATTGTTTCTAATAAATAGTTAGAAGGAACTATAGTGTTATTTGATAAAAAAGAAAATACCGAAGATAACGATTCTTGATATACCAAATCATGAATCCCACTAATAATCATTTTGTTAGAAAATTCATCTCTTAGAAACCATCCATCTCCATGAAGATAAATCCTGTCAGCCCAATCAGTAATTTCTAATAATTTATCACTCAAATCCTGAATTTCATATAAAGGTATTTCAAAAGGAGAAGGAAAACTGCCTGATAAATTTAAAGATTTTTCTATCTTTACATCTCCTATATATGAATCCTTAGTTATATTTGATTCTTTGGGAGAAAATACTCTCATATCGATATTATTTTTTCTTAATCCCAAAATAATATCATTTAGAACTTTCTGAGATCCTCCCAAAACAAATTCCCCATAAAGTGGGGCCATAGATAAACATGCAACTTTCATAAACTATTTTCAAATTTCCCTTTATACCAAACCAATGGAGGTTTATCATCAAATTCTATTTCTTTCACTTCAAGAAAATAAACTATATGATCTCCAACCTTAATAAAATCATTCTTCTTACAAAAAAAATAACCAAGACAATCTTTTATAAAAAAAACATCATTATTATTATAAAAAAAATCATGATTAGAGGCATGTGATTTTGAAAAATAGGTAGCTATATTTGATTGATTATTTGATAACAATGAAACCGAAACAAATTCACTTCTTTCAATGTTTTCAAGAATTGATCTTTCTATACCTATAGAAACCATTATTATAGGAGGATCTAATGAAATGCTCATAACTGAGCTAGCCGTCATTCCATGAATACTATCTTTTTGATTTTTTGCAGCTAGTATAGAAACCCCTGTAGGGAAAAAACTCCAAGATTTTCTAAAGTCCATCTCATCAATCATTTATTTTTCTTCAGAGTTTTCTGATTCCTCAATGTTTTCTGATTCCTCAATATTTTCTGATTCCTCAATGTTTTCTGATTGTATAGAAAGTGATTCTAAATCAACCTCTTTCCTCGCTTTTCTTCTATCTTCAAGAACTCGAATACCGCTAATCGCATCTCCTGGACCAGGATCAACAATTTTGACTCCTTGAGCAACTCTGCCGGTTCTTCGTATTTCACCTAGCCTTGTCCTTAATACTTGAGCTTTATCTGTCAATAAAAACAACTTTCCTTCAGAATCTTCTACAAGTTCTTCACTTACTATAGCTCCAGCAGCAACTTTACCAGTATTTGAAGTAACCTTCAGAGTCAATAGTCCTGAACCTCCTCTATTTTGAGATCTGTAATGTCTAAATGCACTTAATTTACCTTTTCCTCTTCTTCCAACAATCAACAAATATCCATCGTCATTTACAACATCGCTATAGACAACTACATCTTGAGAGGTTTTCATTCTAATTCCTCTGATTCCTCCTGCCCCTCTTTGAGTTGGTCTAATTTGTTCTGAAGGAAACCTTATTGATAAACCTTCTCTAGTAACAATTACTACATCTTCATTCTCATCAGCCAAAGATACAGAAACTAACTCATCTTTACCCAATTTAAAAGTGTTTAAACCAGCTTTATTCATATTCCTAAGAAGAGGCAAATGCATTCTCTTAACTTTACCAGCCTTAGTTACCATTATTAAATATGTATCTTCAAGCAAGCTTGAAACAGTAATCATAGCAGTAACTTTTTCATTAGGACCAAGATTAATAATGTTTGCTATAGGAGTACCTCTAGAAGTTCTTGACTGGTCAGCCGACATTTCAAAAACTCTTAATGAAAATACTCTTCCTTTATCGGTAAAAAATAACAGTGTATCATGCGTGTCTGCAACTTGGATATAAGGGACTATGTCTCCATCCTTAGTCATTCTCTGACCCTTTACACCCTTCCCGCCTCTATGCTGTGCTCTATAAGTACTAGACAGGATTCTTTTTACGTATCCACCTTTAGAAAGAGTAATAACTACTTCTAAATGTGGTTCCATGTCTTCTCTTTTCCATTCCCTTAAATCTGTTTCATTTATTAGAGTCCTTCGATCTTCTCCATATTTTCTTTTCAATTGAAGAGTTTCTGTTTTTATGACATTTAATATTCTTGATTGATTCGAAAGTAAATCTTCTAAATCAGCAACAGTCTCTGTCAATTCCTTAAATTCATTTTCTATTTTTTCTATTTCTAGAGCGGCAAGTCTTCTTAATTGCATATCTAAAATAGCCTGAGATTGAATTTCAGTTAATTTAAATTCTGACATTAAGGAATTTCTTGCGGCAACTACATCTTCGGAAGCCCTAATTAACTCAATCACTTTATCAAGATTTTGAATTGCAATTCTTAATCCCTCCAAAACATGTAATCTTGCTTTTGCACGCCTCAATTCATACTCAGCTCTTCTTCGAATAACTTCTTCTCTAAAAGCAATATAATGGTTAATTGTTTGCTTTAAATTTAATATTTGTGGAGTACCATCTACTAGAGCTATCATGTTGACTGAAAAAGAAGATCTCAATTGAGTTTGTTTATATAAATTATTTAGTATCAAACTAGATGAAGTACCTCTTCTTAGTTCAAGAACAACCCTCATTCCTTTTCTATCAGATTCATCTCTAACTTCAGATACACCTTCTAATTTTTTAGTCTTTATCATTTCCGCAATTTTCATTATTAAGGATGCTTTGTTAACTTGATATGGTATTTCGGTAAATACGATTCTTTGCCTCTCTTGTTTTTTGACATCCTCAAGAATATGCTTAGCTTGAACAACAACTCTTCCTCTCCCTGTTGCAAAAGCATCCCTTACTCCAGACAATCCCCATATTTCTGCTCCGGTAGGAAAATCAGGTCCCTTTACTACTTTCATTAAATCATCAACATTTGATGTTGGATCATCTATAACCATTGCAATTCCATCACATATTTCACTTAGATTATGAGGAGGAATATTAGTAGCCATTCCAACAGCAATACCTGAGGCCCCATTTACTAGCAAATTAGGAAGAATTGCGGGCAAAACAGATGGTTCTTTTAGCGATTGATCAAAGTTATCAGTCCAATCCACAGTCTCTTTTTCAATGTCACTAAGCAAAGATTCAGTTATAGGAGAAAGTTTACATTCTGTGTACCTCATAGCCGCTGCAGGATCTCCATCAACACTTCCATAATTTCCCTGCCCATCAACCAATGGGTATCTCATTGAAAAAGGTTGAGCCATTCTAACTTGAGCTGCATAAACAGAACTATCCCCATGAGGATGATATTTACCCAACACTTCACCTACAAGCCTTGCGCTTTTTTTATAAGAGGATCCTGGTCGCATCCCTTGATCATGCATTGCATAAAGAACTCTCCTTTGAACAGGCTTCAAGCCATCTCTTACATCAGGAAGCGCCCTAGAAACTATCACGCTCATTGCATAGTCAAGATAAGAGCTTTTCATCTCATCTTGTATACTTACATCTCTAATGTCGCCTAAGTTATTATCAGCAACCATATATTTACCCCAATTATCTATTTATAAATAAACTATAGTTTCCCACGCGCGCGCGCAAGCGCGCGAGGAGTTTCTTACAAGTATTTTTTACTATTCATTACATTTATCAAGAAAAACCTTTATGATATTTTCAAATCCTCTTGGAATATCTAAAGAAAAAACATCAAATCTTAAACCGAATTGCCAATCAACTCCTGGTTTTTCAAATCCTAAAATCTCCCCTTTATCAGAAATCATTGATGAAAAGAAAGCATCAGATAAATCTTTACTAAAAATTGTTTTATCCAATTTAATATCTCCTTTTACCCATCCAGAGCCTCCTACAATATGAGAAAGTTTTGCTCCTGGACTAAGAAAAAGTTGATTAACAGAGCCTGAAGCTAATGTACTATCATTTCCTCCAAAAAATAAATTTAATCCATCAAACCCATCTTGAATACCAATAATGGGAGCACTTAATTCTTCAGACTTATAAATAAGTTCTTTTTCTTCAAAATTCAATTCTTTAGATAGTATTATCAATCCACTGAAATCATGCTTCGATTCACATATAAACTCTAAACTTTCATCGTATATATTTATAATCTTCTGTGAAAATTTTTTTTCTATATCTCCAATTATTCCTATTTTCAAAAAGGCATCCCCCACACACCGAGCCATTTATTTTGTGAATTTTCTATCTTCATTTTGTTTTTTCTTAAAAATTTGGCAAATAGAATTTCTAAATCTTTATTTCTAGATTTAGGATTTTCAGAAATTGGCATAAAAGGATAAATAGTTTTTGTATCCGCTCTAAAAATTAAGGAAATAATATTTTTTTCATTATCTGTAAAAAACTCTATTTTTACTACTAATGCCAAAATATTTGGAAGAGAACCGTTAGAATGCAATGCATTCAATGTTGTATAACTTGAAGACAACAAATCATGCCTATCACTATCTTTAAGTATCAACCAATACATATCTGAGCTATCTTCAATCACTTCAACATTTGTATTTGTTGAAGATTCTCCCTCGTTAAGAATAGATTCAATATTATCTTTTATATTTTTTGTAAAATCATTCTTACTATGAGTAGAAATCAATAGTCCAGATGTATTTAATATGTGAATTTGAGGTTTTTTATCAGATTCTAAACTTAAGAGAATTTGAAAGTTTTTCCATAATTCATCAAGAAAGTTATTTTTTTGAAATAATTTAAACACTATTTACTCTTTTAAAATTAGACTTTTATCAATTAACATTATAAAGAATATACTAGTAATAAAAAAAAATGGATAAAAATTTAGAAAATAAAATTAAAAATATACTTCTTGAATGTATAGATGATTCATTAGATCTTATAAAAAAGTCATCAAAAGAAATATTTAAAATTACTGATAAAAATGAAATCATAGGAGATAACCCTGTTACTCAAATTGACTTAAATTCTCAGGATTTAATAGTAAACAAGATAAAAAAACAATTTCCAGATCACGAAATACTCGGAGAAGAAGGTAAAGAAGAAAAAAAAGTTAAGTCAGATTTTTTATGGATTATTGACCCTATTGATGGGACAAAAAACTTTATAAATCAAATACCTTTTTATTGTGTATCTATAGCTGTTATGCACAAAAAAGAAATAATTGGAGGGGCAGTAGGATTACCCTGGGAAAAAAAATCAGTTATTTACGCTATAAAAAATCAAGGTGTAAAATCAAATTTCGCTCAAAAAAATTCACAAAGACTTCAAGATTTTCCAGTACCAGGTATTTTGTCATTTGCTCCAACATATTTCAATTTATCATACATAGTAAAAAATTCTTTTTATAAAAATTCTGGTGAGCTTAGAAACCTAGGATCTGCAGCTGCAGAAATTGCTCTAGTAGCTAATGGGAATGCTCAACTATCACTTTCAGGCTATGCTTTTACATGGGATTTTGCAGCAGCTTGGATTTTAATCAAGGAAGCTAAGAAAAGTATCTTTTATGGGAACATGAATAAAAATATTTGGGAAGATATAAATCCATGGGCACCATTTTTCAATAATGGCTTTTATGATCTAGAAAATTTAAAAAAATGGAGAGGAAAATTCTTTGCTTCGAACAAAGAAATTGAAAGTTTTATACTTCAAAACATAAAACCTAATGGAAGACAAAAGAAAAATTTTTTTAGAAGGCTTAAAAAGTATCTATTCTTAAGATAAATATTAAATCAAAGGATAAGGAACATTTGAATAAGGATCAAGTATTGGTATTTTTTTATTTTCCAATAATAATTTAGATCTTTCAATTAAGCTGATTATTTCTTGCTCAGATATCAAACTAGATAATTTGAGATATAAATTATTTTGAGTTTCTAAATCTTTTATAAATTTTTTTATTTGAAACAAAATTTTCTCTTTTATCTCCATTTTATTAAATTCAAACATTACAGTTCTAAATCTAGTATATGGATTAAATGTTAATGCTTGATCAATAGCCCATATTTTATTTTTATTATCTAGAATAATCGAACCAGCTTTTCTATCAGTATTCAAAATAATAAAATCAAAAATAATTATCATGCTTAATTCATCATAAAAATCATTAATTAAATTGAAATAATTATTTTTAGGATCATGATCTATAAATTTTTGAAAACTTCCTTCTCCAAAAGGACCTTCCTTGATTACAACTGGAGGTAAACTAGGCCATTGAAAATACTTTGATATCTCATATGATGCTAACTCTCTAGAAGCTAAGTTACCAACAAAAAAATCTCTAAGGGGTCTTTCTCCTTTTATGGGCTTATAAATAGACAAAAATTTATCATTCTCATCCCCACACATCTCACATAAAAAAACTTTATTTGATCCATTTATAACTTCTCTTATTGTTCCTACAGAAAAATCAAGTAATTTTTTTTCAATATCTAATTTAGACAATTTTTATATTCTCAATATGCCCATTCAACTTAATACAAAAATGGCCATCATTGTTAATAGGATTAGAGCAAAGTGAGCAAATTGGTCGCCCTTGAGACACAATTTTTAAGCTTTCATTAGCAAAAGATTGAGCAAATTTATTTTGATAGGAAAAAGTTGCAGCTATGCCTTTGTCTTGATCATCAACCCCTACAAAATAAAAATCAAAATCATTGGAAGATTCTTTGTACTCAAGAGCAAAATCAATTAATTTATAGTTCTTTACTTCATCTTTTTCATATAATGAATTTATATTTTTCACGGACGGACTAAAGGATTTATATTTAATAATATTTTGAGAAATTAATGCTAATTGCTGTTTTTCAAGCCACAGATGAATATAGTTGTCATTACATTCTATCTCCATAGAAAAAGTTCTTTCGCCAGGCTTTCCAAAAGATTTTGAAATAAGGCCTAAGCACTCTCCAAAATTTAAATATTTATCTTTGTCTTCCAAAATATTTTCTAAAGTTTTATTATTTTATTTTAACTGATTTATATTAGATTATTCACCTAATAATAGATATATTAGAACTGTTAGAAAAAAAAAACTTTAGCTCTATATGAATAAATCACAAAAAATTGAAATTTATGACACTACTTTGAGAGATGGAACTCAGCAGAGTGGGATAAACCTATCTTTGGAAGAAAAAATACTAATAACTAAAAAATTAGATGAATTAGGTGTAGATTTTATTGAAGGAGGATTTGCAGGTTCAAATCCAAAAGATGAAGAATATTTTAAGCGAATAAAAAATTTAGAATTAAAACACTCTAAAATCGTTTCTTTCGGTCAAACAAGAAAACCAAATTCAAATGTTAAAGAAGATCCTTTCATAAAGGCTCTTCTGTCTGCAGAGACTGATTTTGTAACGATTGTAGGAAAAGCTAGTGCATATCAAACAGAAAAAATTATTAAGACTTCATTAGAAGAAAATATCAATATGATAGCTGATTCAATTGAATATCTAAAAAGTAAAAATAAAGAAGTGTTTTTTGATGCTGAACATTTTTTTGATGGCTATAAAGAAAATCCAGACTACTCTCTTTTATCTATAAAAACTGCAATAAATGCAGGCGCTAAAAGAATAATTTTATGTGATACAAATGGAGGAACACTACCAAGTGAAATTTATGAAATTACTAAAGTGGTTTTAAATGAATTTAAGCAAGATGATTTATTTGGAATACACACGCATAATGATACTGATACAGCTGTAGCGTCTACATTATCTGCAGTAGAGGCTGGCATTTTTCAAGTTCAAGGATGCATTAATGGATATGGAGAAAGAACAGGAAATGCTAACTTAATAAGTGTCATTGCAAATCTAAACTTGAAAATGAATAAAAAAACTCTTGTAACTGATAAAAATATAAGTCAGTTGACTAATGTATCAAATTTTGTATCTGAGGTAGCTAACAAAAGACCTTTTCCCTTCCAACCATTTGTTGGTAAAAATGCCTTTACCCATAAAGGAGGAATGCATGCTGCAGGTTTTCTAATTGATCCAAAATCATTTCAACACATTGAACCAACAGATGTAGGCAATGAATCATCAATTTCTATATCTGAATTGTCTGGCAAAAAAAGCGTTATGACTAGAATAAAAAATTTAGGACTAGAAAAAATTCTAGATAATAAAGATGCCGAAAAAATAATAAAAGTCATTAAGGATAAAGAATCTAAAGGATATGCATTTGAACTAGCAGGCTCTTCATTAGATTTACTTATTTATAAGTACTTACCTAATTATGAACCAAAATTTGAATTAGTAGATTTTATGGTAATTATAGAAAACAAAAGAAGAGGTTCTATGGGAACGGGTTGGAGACAAAATGATCAAGAGCACCCTATGCTTTCTGAAGCAACAATTAAATTAAGAACTAAAGGAAAGAGTGTTCATACTGCCGCTGAAGGGAATGGACCTGTTGATGCTTTAGATAAGGCTACTAGAAAAGGCTTAATAGATACTTTTCCTGAAATTAATAAAATTAGGCTTACAGATTATATAGTTAGAGTAGTTGAAGAAGGTACTGGTACAGGTGCCGTTGTAAGAGTAATTATAGAATCTTCTGATGAAAAAGATGTATGGACAACAGTAGGTGCTTCTTCAAATATTATTGAAGCTAGTTGGTTAGCTTTATCAGATTCTATTGAGTGGTTTTTGATTAAGAATTCTCAGTAGGGCTAATATAAGCCTGTCCATCGTGTTCAATAATCATTTCTTCAACTTTTTTATCTTGAGTAATCTTAAATGCTCTTATAATTGGTCTGGTTTTTTCAACTAGAGAAATCAGTATATAAGCAGGATCTATCCAGCCTGATTCAACTGCATTAGAAACATCGGTTGGAGACGGATATGCCTGCGATAAAGTATGAGAATGGTAAATTCCTAAAATATCTAATTTATTATCATCTGCATATTTTTCTGCTTTCATTTGGTCCAATGGATCTAAAGCATATCTTGTTACTGGAGATTGATGAATATTTCTACAATTAAATATATGACTTACTTTGTTATTGGAACCCATTAGATATCCACAACATTCATTAGGATCTTCAATTAATGAGTGTTCAATTAACTTTGAAATTATTAGTCTAGGTATTATTATTTTCATAATTACAGTATAAATTATTTTTTTATGAACAATATTTCTAAAAACATTATCAATTTTAGGAAAAATAAGCAAAAAATTGATATCCCTAAAATAAAAAAAAAGGGTTTAAGCATTTCTGATGGTTATGAAATTCAAAATGAGATTTATAATCACTATTCAAAATCTGAGGAATTTACAGGTTGGAAAATTGGTTGTACAACTAAGGTGATGCAAAAATATCTAAAAATACCTTCTCCATGCTTGGGAAGAGTAATGAAAAAAAATATACTCAAAGGAGATTCTAAGGTAGATTTTATGAACTTTATAAGACCTGGAGTAGAATGTGAAATAGGAGTTATTCTATCTAAAGAATTTGATATTAATACAAAAAAACCATTAGAGAAAATAATAGAAAAAATAGTCCCATCAATCGAAATAGTTGATGACCGATGGCCTGATTATAAAAAAGAAAAAACTGCAATTCTAATAGCAGATGATTTTTTTGCATCATCCATAGTTTATGGCGAAGGTATAAACATAAATGACATAAAAGATTTAAGTAATATTAGAGGTTTTATGTCTTGTAATAATTCAAAATTGGGAGAAGGGAAAGGATCCGATATTCTTCAAGACCCTTTAAATGCATTAAGATGGTTTTTAGAATTCAATTTTAAAGATAATAATGTTCCAAAGGCAGGAGACTTAATTTCTTTGGGATCAATAGTTCAAACATATTGGGTAAATCAAAATGACACAATAAAAATAGATTTAGAGAAAATAGGAAAAGTAGAAGTTCAATTTAAGTAGGAGATTAAGAAAATGAAAATAATTAATTTAGAAGTATTTATTGCTAATCCAGGGAAAAACGACCTAGATGATAGTTTTTCAGAATCAATTAAATATTTTGGTAAAAACCTTATCTTTATAAAACTAGAAACTGATATTGGAATTACAGGATGGGGAGAATGTTACTCACAAACTGACAGAGATACTCAAATTACTTCACATGTAGAAAAACTAAAAAAATATGTTATTAATTATAATCCTATGAACATAAGAAACTTTATCTTAGGAGCAGAGAGAGATTTTGCAAATAAAAGGCCTTCCATGGATTTTTGGTGTGCAGTAAGTGGTATAGAAATCGCCATGTGGGATATTTTAGGTAAGTATTATGAACAGCCTGTATTTAATTTACTTGGCGGAAAAATCAGAGAAAGGATTAAAGTTTATGCTAATGGGTGGGCCACGAGCTTAGAAGAGGAAGAACTATCTAAAAATGCTCTAGAAATGGTGAACAAAAGAGGTTTTAAGGCATTAAAGTTTGATCCTTTTACAGGTCCTTGGGAAGACTGGCCAGAAAATGAAATTCTGTTTGAAGCTGCAAAAAGAGTCGGCGTAGTTAGAGAATCAGTTGGCCCAAATGTAGATATATTAATAGAAGTTCATAGAAGATTAGCTGTTTCTAAAGCTCAAATTTTTACAAAAGAAATTGAAAAATATAAACCTTTTTGGATTGAAGAGCCTTGTATTTCAGAAAATATTGACAGCATAAAAGAAGTTAAAGACATTACTCATATTCCAATAGTTACTGGAGAAGCTTTATATTCAAGAAATATGTTTAGAGATGTATTTCAAAAAAGAGCTGCTGATATTATAAATCCTGATATTTGTAATACTGGAGGAATACTAGAACTAATTAATATTTCCTCTATGGCTGAAACATTTTCAATTGGGGTTTCTCCACATGGATGGAACTCTACTGGAATTGGTGCATCAGCGGCAATTCAAGTTTCATCTGTAATCAATAATTTTATAATCTATGAATATATGGTACATGTTGAAGAATTTTCACAAAAAATCACAAAAAATCATCCTGTAGTAGAAGATAGCTTTATTGAGATAAAAAATTTACCTGGATTGGGAACAGAAATTTTAGAGAACGAATTAACTTTTAATGAAACAACCAATAAAAGAAATTTTGGAAATTTAACTTAAATTTTTAAAATACTTTGCAAATTACAATTTTCAAGTATTTCGTCCCAATCCCATATTTGAGGTATGGTTTCTCCATTTGCCCAAAGATCTAACTGATCATAATAGTTTTCAGATCCTGGATTCCCTGATGATCCTAATGGAACAATCCATCTACTATTTTTCCAATTACTGGGATCATGTGCATAGCGATTCACTGATGCAGCAGTAACATTATAATTATTATCATATGATCCAGCTAAGGGAGTATCTCCATCTCCACTAGCAGGGGCTCGTTTAGGGTTTAAAATTTTAGAATAATTTTCGAAAATAGAACTTAATGGATGTTGGTGGTTAGTTTTATGAAGATTACCCCACTCCCAATCATCAATATTATCTCCAAATTTTGATTTCAAATCAGCTATAGCTAACTTAAAAGATTCTTCAAATATTTTCTCCCACTTTTTATCATTACTCAATAAGAAACTCTTATTATCACCAATATTTTCATTTATTAGTGGGACTAAAAATCTTCTAACGTGAGAAACTGCTCCTGCATTTTTCCACTGTATAGTTTCTTCCGCGAGATTTGCATAGTTAAGTTTTATTATTTGTTCAATAATTTTTTCCTTTGTTACCGTATATATTGAAGCTGCTGGACTCTCTCTATCCATCAAGAAATCCCAGTTATAAAGAACATTTAAGGCCTTAGACTCAAGTTTAGATAAATTAGTTTCAGATAAATTTATATTTTTACAAAAAGATAGTATTTTTTCAGCTGGAATAGAAATCTTTTGATTGTGCATTTCAAGCATATTTTCTATTTTTAGATTCTTTGGATTTTCTTTAATATAATTTGCCAAAACTTTAGCTCTATATTCAGGAGCAAATGCTATAGACATAAAATATGGATAATCATGATCAACTACTTGTTGATTACAAGTCACTACCCATCCTTCTTTAGGATTTCTTGATTTAGGTAATTCATCTCTAGGAATTTCTTTATTTACTTCGTATTTCTTTTCCCATCCTTTTGCGATACCCCATTCATGTTGTTTATCTCTAACAGGAACTGCACCAGCAAATTTATATCCAAAGTTTTTTTCCACATCTGCATATGGATAATTATTTGTTCGATCGGTCCATTTATCAAAAGCATTTTCTAAATCATCAGCTGTTTTAGATTTCATGGCTTCATAAGCAGAATCAATCCAATAAGTTCCTTCATCTAATCCTCCCGGATCAGAAAGTGAAAGTACATACTCATCACTAGGATCTCCAAAAATCACATTCCCATTTTTTGTCTTAACAACATTTATCGAAATTTTTGATTCATTTCTTGGAGAAATTTCTTTTACAAAATGTTCAGTGTTAATCCATTTATTTTCATAAAATTGTTGAATTTTATCATTTGAAATTCTTAATCTTTCAACAAAAACATCTTGAGTATCAGCTCCACCATGAGTCATTCCCCAACCAATATATTTATTATGAGAAAAATGCATGAATCCTGGATATCCAGGGATAGTATGACCCATACCTTCAAAAGTGTCACATTTTAAGTGTATTTGATAATAAACGTTAGGAGTATCTAAGGTTCTATGAGAATCGCCTCCTATTAAAGGAAATCCTGAATGGGTTTTTTCTCCAGATATTGACCAACCGTTAGATTCACCGTCTATTGCCCCAATAGATTTAAAGTTTTCAGCAGCCTCGGATAATTCATCAATAGCATTTTTCACCTGACCTGAATAATTAGCTCCTGGAGGCAAAGTTAACAATGCTCCAGGAAAATATCCTGGAATTAATTTTGCTGCTTTTTGAGGACCTATTTCATTTGACAATTGAGAATAAAAAAGCTTTCCATTAAAAGAACCTTCTGCAGCATTTCTAATTTTATATACCAAAACAGAATGCCAATCTTCCCAAGATTCCGGAACAGTTTCTAAAAGATTATATTCTAACGGCAAAACTGAAGTTTTATCAAGAAAAAAATTTATACCTTTGGTAAAATTTTTAATCATATTCTTTGCTTCTTTGGAAGCATTATTTAAGTCTGATTTAGCTACTTTTTCAAAGTTACGCTTTAAGTTTAATTTATCATTAGATATTGCCTTTTTCCCCAAATATTCTGAAGATCTTCCAAGGCATCTTAACCTATCTAGATCCATCTGAAACAATCTATCTTGAGCAATAGTGAATCCTTGTGCAAAAAACAAGTCACTTTCATTTTTTGCTGAGATATGCGGAATTCCCCAATTATCTCTATAAATTTCTACGTTCTCATTTAAATCATTTGACTTATAATCAGAATTTAAATCAGGTAAAAAATTTTTTGGATCTAACATAAATTTACTTGGGACCGCTAGTAATAATTCCTGCTACTAAATCACCCATTTGACTAGTAGATAGTTTGTGATCGCCCTCACCTGCTATATCAACGGTCCTATATCCTTCTGTAATTATTTTATTAATTGCCAATTCTATTTCATCAGCTTCTTCATGAAGGCCAAAAGACCATCTTAACATTAAAGCAGCAGATAAGAATGAAGCTACAGGGTTAGCAACATTATGTCCAGCAATATCAGGTGCAGATCCATGAATTGGTTCATACAAAGCTGGTCTACCTCTTCTACCTCTTCTCTTTCCTGGAGGAGGAGGTGATGAAGCAAGGCTCGCAGATGGTAGCATACCCATAGATCCTGTAATTACTGATGCCTCGTCAGAAAGAATATCACCTATACTATTTTCTGCGACTATTACATCAAATTCTGAAGGGCTTGTAATTATTTTCATTGCTGCATTATCTGCTAACATATGAATCAATTCTACTTCAGGATAATCTCTTGAAACTTCATTGGCAATTTCTCTCCATAGTCTACCCGTTTCTAAAACGTTCATTTTATCAAGAGAATGAAGTCTATTTCTTCTTGATTTTGCTAGTTCAAAAGCAACTCTAACTACTCTTGCAATTTCCTTCTCAGAATAAGCTAATGTATCTACAGCTCTTCTCCCTCTAGTACTTGCACTTCGTCTTTTAGGTCTTCCAAAATATAGACCACCTGTCAATTCTCTAACAATAACAAAATCAACATCTTTGAGGTATTCAGGTTTTAAGGGGCTTGAATGAAGAAGCTCTGGATATACTTTAACAGGCCTCATGTTAGCATATAGCCCTAGCCTTTTTCGTAAAGCTAAAATTGCATCTTCTGGTCTTACATCGGCACTAGGATTATCCCATTTTGGGCCACCAACAGCTCCAAAAAGTATTGCATCCGATCCTAACGCTAAATTCATTGACTCTGGGGGAAGAGGATTATTAAATTTATCAATAGCAGCTCCACCAACAAGTGCATCAATAAATTCAAAGTTATGATCGAATTTTCTACAAATTGCTTCTAGAACTTTCATAGATTCAGTAGTAACTTCTTTGCCTACTCCATCGCCAGCTAAAACACAAACTCTTGCTTCCATATTTCCTCCAGAAAATTTTTCACTAAATACTATTCTATCAATATTTATATGAATTTTGAATTTAATCAGATTTTTTTATTTTTTTGACTCATATATAGATATATCTTCTTCATTTTGAAGTGTTATACCAATATCATCTAAACCTTTTAAGATTGAATCTTTTCTAAATGGATCAAAATCAAATTTAGAAGAGAATCCTAACTTGTCTTTTAGTATTTGATTCTCTAAATTAACAGTCATTTTATAACCTGGAACACGTAGAGCGTTTGTCATAATTACATCTATTTCTTCAGTAGGTAATACAACCGTAACAATCCCATTTTGCATACAATTATTTCTAAAGATATCAGCAAAACTGCTTGAAATAATTACTTTAAATCCATACTCAGAAAGAGCCCATGGCGCATGTTCTCTACTTGAACCTGAACCAAAATTTGGACCAGCAACTAGAATCGATGCCCCAGAAAATTTTGGATTGTTTAGTATAAAATCTGGATTAGGGACTCCATCTTCTAAATACCTCCAATCATAAAATGCAAATTCACCAAATCCTGTCCTTTCAATTCTTTTAAGGAATTGTTTAGGTATAATTTGATCTGTATCTACGTTTACTCGATCTAATGGAGCTACCAATCCCGTATGTTCAATAAATTTTTCCATAATAATCTCCTAATACTATTGTAAAGGATCTACAGTTATAGACCCAAATTTAAGATTCTTAATTTCTTGTAATTTATAAATTTCTGCTACTAAAACTACAGAAAAAAAACAAAATAATATAATTACTCCGGATGAATAGTACATTAGTTTTGTTGCATCTGCTAAATCGTTTACATTTCCAATATTATAAGCCCAAAATCTCGTAATAATAGACGGATTGAAAAATATAATTGAAATATAACTTACGAACCATAGCTTAAACTTGCTTGTAAGTATAGAAAATGATTTATCTGTATTAACTAAGAGGCTACCTTTATAAATTTCAATAAAAATTTTGTACAGCCGGTAAGATAAAAAAATAAAAGATAAAAATACAATTGCAAAAGAAATATTAAAATCTTTTGAAATAAATTTTGATACAAAAACTGCCAAAAAATACAAAAAAATTCCAAAATAAATCCATACAATTGACTTTTCAGGAGATATGGATGTTTCATATTTCAGCGTTTTTATATTCCTTAATGCTCTATGAAAAAAAGTTCCTAGAGGGAAAAAAAGTATAAACATTAATAAAAATTGAAAAATATATAAAACTTGAGATCTTGATTGTGTACTATTCATCTCATCTACATATTTCAATGGTATATCACATATTCCCTCAAGCAAAAGCTTAGGATCTAAAGAGTCACAATTAGATAAATTTTCTTTTTTAGAAAAATCTATTACTTGGTCAAAATTTGAAATATTTGAAGGAGGAACAGATGATATTCCTTGATATTTCCAGTTTGTGTAAATTTTTTCATTGCTTCTTTCTATAAAAAACATTCCAAATCCTAAAAATATTGAAATTAAAAGTAAAAAAGTTATTAATCTAAGAGGATTTATATTAGATTCAAATTTATAAGATGAAAAAAAAGATTTTCTTGCATCATCCAACTTTTTTTGATTCCCAAAAATCTTTGATAACAAACTTGTTTTTTGTAAAGGATCTAAAGTTGAATTTGAGTATTTGGAAAAAGATTTAGGCTTTCCAAACTTTTTTTGTTTTTCTTTGGACAAAACTAAGCCGCCTACCAGTTTCTTACATCAACAAATTTACCTTCAATAGCCGCTGCTGCTGCCATTTCTGGGCTAACTAAATGAGTTCTTCCACCTTTTCCTTGTCTACCTTCGAAATTTCTATTAGAGGTTGAAGCACATCTTTCTCCTGGAGCAATAATATCAGGATTCATACCTAAACACATGGAACATCCTGATTCTCTCCATTCAAAACCTGCTGACTTAAAAATTTTATCTAATCCCTCTTTTTCGGCTTGTATTTTAGTTAATGTTGATCCAGGCATAACCTGGGCTCTTACATTACTATTTACTTTTTTACCTTCAATAATTTCAGCTGCACTTCTTAAGTCTGTTATTCTTGCATTCGTGCATGATCCAATAAATACTCTATCTAAATGAATATCTTCAATTTTCATTCCAGATTTAAGTCCCATATATTCTAATGCATTAGCACAAGATTGAGAATCAAGAGATAAATCAAAATCTTCAGGAGAGGGGATTTTTGCAGAAATAGGTAAAACTTGAGATGGATTTGTTCCCCATGAAACAAATGGTTCTAAATCATCACAATCAACTTCAATATATGAATCAAATTCAGCATCTTTATCAGTTCTCAATTCTTCCCAATCTTTAACTGCCTTTATCCAATCATTTCCTTTTGGAACTCTATTCCTTCCCTGCATCCAATCAAATGTTGTCTTATCAGGAGCAATCATACCTGCCCTAGCTCCTCCTTCAATTGACATATTACATATAGTCATTCTACCTTCCATGTTAAGTTTTCTTACAGCTTCTCCTGTATATTCCATAACATATCCTGTTCCTCCGGCAGTCCCTATTTGGCCTATGAGTTTTAAGACCATATCTTTTGCAGTCACACCCTTTGAAAGATTTCCCTTAAACTCTACTTTCATAGTTTTGGGTTTCCTTTGCCTTAATGTCTGAGTTGCTAAAACATGTTCTACTTCAGATGTTCCTATTCCAAATGCTAATGCTCCAAAAGCTCCATGAGTTGATGTATGAGAATCACCACACACAATTGTCATTCCGGGTTGAGTATAGCCTTGCTCTGGGCCAATAACATGAACTATTCCCTGTTCTTTGTCCCATACATCAAAAAGAGTAATACCATTTGAGCTACAGTTTTCTCTAATTGTTTCTACTTGTTTTCTTGCTATTTCATCCTTAATAACTTCTGTTCTAGTATCATCAGTTGTAATATTATGATCTACGGTTGCGATAGTAAGATCAGGACGCCTTACTTTTCTGTTATGAATTCTTAAGCTTTCAAAAGCTTGTGGGGATGTGACTTCGTGAACTAGATGTAAATCTATATATAAAATCTCAGGTTGATCTTTAGGCTCAGCAACTATATGCTTTTGCCAAATCTTTTCAAACATTGTTAGATTATTAGACATTTAACTCTCCTCTTAAATCTCTTAAATTTCAATTGCTTATTATGATAAATTTACAGACTCAATGATAATACATCTATTTATAGCATTAACATAAGCTTTAGCACTTGCAAGTATTATATCTGTATCTGATCCTTGCCCTGTATAAATCGTTCCCTCTTTTTCAATCCTTATTGTTACTTCTCCCAAAGCATCAATTCCTTCTGTTACTGATGAAACTGAAAATTCAGTAAGATTTACTTCGATTTTTGTAATGTCATCAATAGAATTACAAACAGCATCTACTGGACCTGTTCCTGTCTTAGAACTCTTAACAACTTTTCCATCAGGTAATTCCAATGTTATATTTGATAGTGGATCTCTTTTATTCCCACAAATCACATCTAAATCTAGAACTTTATAATTTTCAGTTGTATCAAGTTCTCTATGAAATTCACTCATTAGTGATTCTAAATCTTTATCTGTAATTTCTTTTTTTTGGTCAGCTAAGTTTTTAAAATTATTAAATACTTCTAATAGTTCTTGATCACTGACCTTATAACCCAAATATTCAAGCCTAGCTTTTAATCCTGCTCTTCCAGATACCTTAGTAAGTACAATTGCATCACCTTTCCATCCAACTTCTTCTGGATGCATTATTTCAAATGTTGATCTTTCCTTTAAAAACGCATCCTGATGAATACCTGATGAATGCCTGAAGGCATTTTGACCAGTAATTGCTTTGTTAAATTGAATTGGAAATCCAAATATATTTGAAATAAGTCTACTTGATGGACCTATTTCAGAAGTGTTTATATCGGTTGAAACTTTATAATGATCAGGTCGGGTCTTAACAGCCATTATTACTTCTTCTAATGCTGCATTTCCTGCCCTTTCGCCTAAGCCATTTACACATCCTTCAATTTGCCTAGCTCCATTCTCCAAAGCTGCTAAACTGTTAGCTACTGCCATTCCTAAATCATTATGACAATGAACACTAACTATTGCTTTTTCAATATTAGAAACATTTTTAAATACTCCTGATATTAATTTTCCAAATTCTTCAGGATTTGAATAGCCTACTGTATCTGGAATATTTACTGTTGTTGCTCCAGCATCAATGGCTTTTTCGAGCATCACATATAAGTATTCAGGATCGGACCTAGAAGCATCCATAGGTGAAAATTCTACATCTTCTACAGAATCTCTAGCTTGTTTAACGGCATCAATAGCCATAGACATAATAGATTCTCTATCTTTTTTCATTTGATGCATTAAATGTATATCTGAAGTAGACAAAAAAGTATGAATTCTTGGTTTCAATCCATCTTTTACACAATCTATCGCTGATTGAATATCTCCCTTAACAGCTCTAGCTAATGTACATATAGTTGGACCTTCTACTTCTTGAGCAATTTGCCTTACTGCAGAGAAATCACCTGGAGAACTTGCTGCAAATCCCGCTTCAATAATGTCTACATTTAGTTTTTGAAGTTGGGATGCTATCCTAAATTTATCTTGAGAAGTCAGAGATGCACCCGCAGACTGTTCTCCATCTCTCAAAGTTGTATCAAATACTATTAGCTTATCTGTATATTTTTTTTCTACCATTCTATATAACCTCTAAAATTATGTTGTAGATTCTAACCATGGCATCATTGATCTAAGCTCTTTACCAATTTTTTCAACAGGATGGCTTAAGTCAGCTTCTCTAAGATCATTATATTTGTGAAGGCCTTCATCATTCTCTGCAATCCATTCTCTAGCAAATCTTCCACTTTGAATATCATCCAAAACTTTTTTCATTGCATCTTTTACTGAATCATCAATTATCCTAGGACCAACAGTATAATCTCCATATTCTGCAGTTGTAGATACTGAATATCTCATTCCTTCAAGACCTCCTTGGTAAATCAAATCAACAATAAGCTTCAATTCATGCAATACTTCAAAATAAGCAGATTCAGGCTGATAACCAGCTTCAGTCAAAACTTCAAAACCTGCCTTTATCAAAGCTGTAACACCACCACATAATACTGCTTGTTCTCCAAATAAGTCTGTCTCTGTTTCTTCTTTGAAAGTTGTTTCTAAGATACCAGCTCTTCCACCACCTATACCTTTTCCATAAGCTAATCCGATTTTATAAGCATTTCCTGTAAAATCTTTATCCACAGCAATTAAGCAAGGGACTCCTAAATCTCTCTCGAAAACTGCTCTAACTCTATGACCTGGAGCTTTTGGAGCAATCATGATTACGTCTACATTTTCTGGTGGTTTTACTTCTTCATATAAAATTGCAAATCCATGTGCAAAAAGCAAAATATCATTTTCTTCTAAGTTATCTTTAATATCTTCGTTGTATACTTTTTTCATTGAAGGATCTGGTATACACAAGCTAACAAGTTGAGATTTCTTAACTGCTTCAGATATGCTGAATACTTCAAACCCGTCATGCTCTGCTTGCTCTTTAGATTTAGAGCCTTCGTACAAACCGATAATTACATTAAAACCCGAATCCTTAAGATTCTGCGCATGAGCATGTCCTTGAGAACCATAACCAATAACTGAAATTGTCTTATCTCTTAGTATCTGATCATCGATATCTTTATCATAATATAACTTTGCCATTTTTTTCCTTCTTTCTATTATCTATACGGAGCCCGATGCATCTTTATCAGCTATATATATATCTGAATTATCTAATGCACTAAACTCACCATCATTTATTCCAATTTTTGTAGCTCCTCTTAATGTTGCTATTCTACCTGTTCGCATAACTTCTAATACACCAAATTGGTCTAATAGTTCAATAAAAGAATCTATTTTTGATTTACCTCCAGCTAACTCAAAAGATATATTATTGATTCCAACATCAACAACATTAACTCTAAATACTTTAGATAACTCTAAAATTTCTACTCTTTGGGATTGGTTACACTTAACTTTTATCAAAGCTAATTCTCTCCAAACAATATTTTTTTCACTTATATCTGAAGCATCTACTACATCAATGAGTTTATTCAATTGTGAAGAAATATTCTTAACTGAATTTTCAGCACCTCCAACAACAAAAGTCATTCTAGAAAATCCAACTTGTTCAGAATGTCCAACAGCCAAGCTTTCAATATTTACGCCTCTTCTTCTAAAAAGTCCTGAAATTCTAGCTAGAACACCGGGCTTATCATGAACAAGAGCAATTATAGTTCTTCTATGTATACCTTCTGCCATTTAATTCTTTTCCTCCTCAATTAACTGATCTACGCTTCCTCCAGCAGGAATCATGGGATATACATAATCAACTTTCTCAATAACAAAATCCACTATAACTGGACCATTATGATTATTGGCCTCTTTGATAGCTTGTTCCAAATCATTTTGATTTTCAACTCTAATTCCCTTGATACCATATGCTTCAGCAAGCTTTACAAAATCTGGGTTACCAGTATATGTTTCGTGCATATTTTGACCATTGTAGAACATATCTTGCCACTGAGTAATCATTCCTAAATGATTATTATTTAGAATTGCATACTTAATTGGAAGATTATTTTCAGCAACAGTAGCTAATTCTCCTAAAGTCATTTGGAATCCTCCATCACCACAAATAGACCAAACTGTTTTATCTGGAGCGCCAACCTGAGCTCCTATAGCACTTGGAACTTCATAACCCATTGTTCCAAGACCTCCAGAAGACAGCCATATACTATTTTTCTTAAAACTATAATGTTGGGCTGCCCACATTTGATGTTGACCAACACCCGTGCAAACAACTGCACTACCATCAGTTAAGTCAGAAAGAGTCTTAATAACCTGCTGACCCAGTAAACTTTCTGATTCAGGAATCATTAGAGAGGGATGTTCAGATTTAAGATGTTCAACCTGCTTCAACCATTCCGGGTGAGTTTGAGAATTAACTTTTGGGTTAAGTAATTCTAATACTTCATTTATATCTCCTAAAATAGGAGCATCAATTTTCACAGTTTTATTAATTTCTGCAGGATCTATATCAATATGAATCTTCTTAGAATTCTTTCCAAATCTTTTAGCATTTCCTACAATTCTGTCATCAAATCGGGATCCAATACCAATAATCAGGTCTGCCTCATCTAGTGCTATTGAAGCGTAAGCCATTCCATGCATTCCTGGGAATCCAGTTGAAAGAATATGGTCTTCAGGGAAAGCTGATATCCCTAGTAATGTTGTTACTACAGGAATTTGAGCTTTCTCAGCAAGTTCCAAAAGTCTATTCTGGGCTCTAGATATAATAACCCCGTGACCGGCTAAAATAATTGGTTTTTTTGCACTGTTAATCAAGTCAACTGATTGCTCAACTTGATTTTGATCAATTTTCAAATAAGGATTATAGCCAGGAAGATTTATTTTAGAATCTTTAGAGTAATCGTATTCAGATAACTCATCAAAAACATCTTTAGGAATATCAATTAGTACCGGCCCTGGTCTTCCAGTTCTAGCTATATGAAATGCCTCATGTATTACTGAACCAATTTCAGAAGCTTTCATTACTAAATAATTATGTTTAGTGACAGGTAAAGTTGCACCTGTTATATCAGTTTCTTGAAAAGCGTCAGTTCCTATAGCTGGTCTTCCAACTTGTCCAGTTATTGCCACAAGTGGAACTGAATCCATCATAGCTGTAGCCAAACCAGTTATAAGATTTGTTGCACCTGGACCAGAAGTTGCAAAGGCAACTCCTACTCTTCCGGTAGTCCTTGAATATCCATCTGCAGCATGGCAAGCCCCTTGCTCATGCCTAGTAAGAATATGCTTAATTTCAGGAAATTTATTTAATGTCCCATAAAGAGGCAAAATAGCTCCTCCAGGTATACCAAAAACAGTATCTATACCCTCATTAATAAGCGCTTTACATACTATTTCACTACCTTTTATTAAATTTTCTTTCATATTCTTCTCCATTTTTTACAAAAAAAAACTCGTCCTTTCAATAAGGACGAGATATTCCCGCGGTACCACCTTTATTGCATATAATATGCCACTTCTTTTTTCTGTTTCGTAGAAAAACGTTTTCACCTACTTATTTTCAGTAAAACCACTCCTAGGCGAGTTCATTAATTATTTTTATTGATTTCCAGCTAACATCAATTCTCTTAGAAAAATAATTAACTACTACTCCTATTCATAATGTTGATTTCTATTATATAACTATATAGACTAAATAGCTATTAAAGTTCTTTTTTTATGGAAATAATTAAAACAAAAGATATCAAAAATTTACAATTTCAAGACCTATATGATTTTTTTTATAGCTTACCAAGTCATGGTTTTAGAGACTTTTCAAAAGATATAAAAACCTTTGAAAATGAATTTATAAATTTATTAGAAGATCCAAAATATACATTTTTATTTGAATATAAAAACAATAAAATAGTAAATTATTTTCTAATCAAAAATGAAGATTCCTTAAAAAGATCCATAATAATGACTTATGACTATAATAAAATAAAGACCCATATATCAGAAATAAAAGAATTTACCCAATCAAATTCTCTAGAGATTGGTATTAGAAATTTACAAAAAAAATATGTTAAAGAAATTTCTTTATTTAGCCATATTAGAACTTATAATTTTATGAAATTAAATAGAAATAAATTATTTAATAAAATTTATAAAGAAAATTTCAATAGTGAAGAAGTAGAGCACGAACAAAATTATTCGGAGCTTGTAAAAATTCAAAATGAATGCTTCCTTGATCAATATGGTTACGAAGAAAATAATTTATCAGATTTTAAGTCAGAAATACATAATCTTGAAAAAAGAAAAATCAAATCTTTTTTCGAAATTTCAAAAGTTAGAAACAATATCTGGTCAGGATATACTTGGACACAATTAAACTTAAATAATTTTGAAGGAAAATTATCTATGTGTGGAGTCAAAAAAGAATTTCGAAATAAAGGCATAGCAAAACCCTTAATTGTTTCTTCTATTAACAGATTAATAAATAGCAATTGTAAATCAATTTCTTTAGAAGTAGATAACGAAAATATTCCTGCTAAGAAAATTTATGATGACCTTGGCTTTAGAACCTACAGTAAATTAGATTGGTACAACGTCAAATATTAATTTTTTGAAATAAATCATCTAGTACGTTTTGCCATTCAAATTTTTGAATTTTTTTATAGTAATTATCATCAAAAATAAAATTAGTTTTATTCTCAAAAAAATTTACAATTTTTTTTGAAAGATAATTAGGAGACAATTCATCTAATAAAATTCCTGTTTTACCATCATCTATAAAATCTTTCATTCTGCCTGTATTCGTTGCAACTACATGAGTCTCTGAAGCAAGAGCCTCAAGGCATACAATCCCGAATGTTTCTGATCTAGAAGGGATAACTACCAAGTCTGAAGCATTATAATACTTCTTTAAATTATCTTGAGAGACAGAACCAAACCAATAAATTTTATCCTTGTAATCATTATTTATTAGATCATTTTCAATTTTCTTTTGTTCAGATGAACCTAAATCTCCTCCGACTATTCCAAGTTTTATAGATTTTATTTGTTTTTCTAATATTTTAAATCCACTAATAGCAATGTCCAAGCCCTTTAATAAATCATTTCGACCTACAAAAAGAAGTAATTTATCTTCATTCTTAACATTTATATTTTTTCTAGCATAATCTTTTTTTTGATTATAAAAATATTTTCTTTCAAAACCCGGAGTTGAATTAATTATTTTTTTTATAGGTACTCCATATTTATCTATCAATGTATCATTTTCAAGTTTTGAAAAAGATAATGTATAATCAAAAAATTCAAAAATTGATTTTTCTTTATTTATTCTATTTATGTTAACTTTATAATCACTGAAGTGCTCTTTTTTCAAATATTCCAAGGTATGAGATATATTAATTTTCAATAATTTTTTTTTAGAAAAATTTTTTTTTGAAAATACTCCTGATGTGTAATAATTACTAATCAAAACATTAGTGTCGTTTATTATTTTTTCTGGTACGCAATTTTTTTTAGTAGGATCAATATGTAATAAATTAAAGTTTTTATTATGTATTTTAAAATCACAATTTTCATGTTTTTTTGACAGGAAAATTACCTTTTGTTTTTTTTGTATTAAGTAGAAAATGAGATTTTTTACATATATATTTAGACCCCCAGAGTTTCCAAGTCCTATTTTTTGACCTGGGCAGGAATGTATAGATACTATAGTGTAGACTTTAGACATTTTTCTCAATTTGAAAAGTATAGAGCATTTTATCTACTGCTCCTAAATCATATTTATATCTTTCATTACCTCTCATAAAATCAAAAACTTCTATTTTATCTTCTATCGATCTCTTAATTGCAAATGCATGATTCAACAACCCAGAGGAAAAATTATTATAAGAAGGATCAAAACCAGAATTATATAAAAATCTAACATTAGCATATCTAAATGAAATAGAGCAAGCAACTGTTTTATTTTCTATTTTTAAATAAGAATATAGTAAGGAATCTTCACTTAACATTTTTATAATTAAGTCAGTAAAAAAATTCTCCATTTTAGTTGTCATAAAAGTATTTTTTTCACTAGAGCTAATTTTATGGAGTCTAAAAAACTCATTAATAATTTCTTCCTTTTGATCAATAGAATTAAGATCTCCGGTTGTAAAATCAGCGTTTTGTTCGATTCTTCTTATTTTTCTTTTTAACTCATGTCTCTTTTTTTTAGGCAAAGAAGTTAAATAATCTTCCCATGAATTTGGCAAAGATAAATAAGGGGAAACATCTTCTTCTTGAAACTTTACATCAAAACTTTTGAGCAAATTTTTATTTGTAAGGAATTGAAATGTAGGTGAATTCTCAGATATAGAATAAAAAAATAGTTTTTTTATATCAAACTTAAATATTTTATTTAATAAGTCTTCAAAATCCGCAGTATCATTATTTAAATATAAGACGTTATTATAATCAACAATGTCTTTATCTCCAATAATACTTCCTTCAAAATCTCTAAACTTTATAGGAAGGAAAAAATTTTTATTAAATACATATTCAAAATTATAATTTTCAGAAAAATGATCAAGCCAAATTTTTTTCCAAATCATCAGATCATATGGAGATTTATTGGTACATGTTTCTTCAAATTTATTCCATATTTCATCCAATTTTAATTTTCCCAACTTGATATCTCTCCTTAAAAAAACTTACTAAAGAAACTTTTAGACTTACCAGATATGATTGCATTTGATATGTCCTCAACCCTAGAAGTTGTATTAACAATTTCCGAACTTAAGTACTTTTGAGCAACCTCTGGATCTTTTAGACCATTACCAGTAAGTATAAATACAATTTTTTTCCCCTTATAATCTTTATTACTTTCTGTATATTTTAAAAATCCAGCAAGTGAAGCTGCAGAAGCCGGTTCACAAAAAATTCCTTCTTTTTTAGCTAGTAATGACTGTGCTTCAAGAATTTGTTTATCTGAAACTTTTAAAAATTCTCCTTTAGTTTGAGTAATTGCTTCTAATGCCAATGATGAACTTGCAGGATTCCCAATACGAATTGCACTAGCAATTGTTTGAGGAGATGTTATTATTTTTTTATCAACCAGTGGTGCAGAATTCTCTGCTTGAATTCCGATCAATCTAGGAAATTCTAGTTTATTATTTTTAGACTTGTACAATTTATAGCCTTTATAATATGAACTGATATTCCCAGCATTACCCACTGGCATAAATTGAAAATCCGGATTTGATCCTAATTCGTCAACAATCTCAAATGCTCCAGTCATTTGCCCTTCTAGTCTAAATGGGTTTATCGAGTTTACAATCTCTAAATTCAAGGAATCAGAAATCTCTCTAACTGCATTTAATGCTTGATCAAAATTTCCCTTTATGGATATAATTTTTGCTCCGTAAGCCATAGCCTGTAATAATTTCCCCAATGCTATTTTACCTGATGGAATAATTACAATAGTTTCGAGATTATATCTTGCTCCATATGCTGCAGCTGATGCTGATGTATTACCTGTAGATGCACAAATTATTTTATTTTTTTTATTTTCTATTGCTTTTGAAACTGCCATAAACATACCCCTGTCCTTGAAAGAAGCAGACGGATTACATCCCTCAAGCTTAAAAAATATTTCACAATCATATTTTTCTGAAAGATTATTTGACTTTACTAAAGGGGTAAAACCTTCACCTAAAGTTACCTCTGGAGTTTTAGATGTAATGGGGAGTAGATTTTTATAGTGATTAAATAAAGTCTTTGTCATAGCTTCATAATAAGAGAATAATTAAAGTATATATTATTTTATTGTGATGTAGGTTGATAAACATTTTGCTCAACTTCTTCAGTTTCTAAATCCAAAAATTCTGAATTAGAAGCCAATAAAACTTTAGTATTTATCCAATTGTAAATATCACTATTTATATCCATCCATAAATTGTATTCTTCACTAAATGAGTTGATAAAATTTTCAAATTCGGTATCAGCTAACTGTTCAAAGTACTTTACTTCAATTTCTCTAGCCTCAGAAAAATCATTAATATAATAAAAAGCAAAAACATTTTCTTCAGATTTTTTATAAGGAGTCGTTATAAGCGTATTTGAAATAGGTTGTGATTCTTTTCCATCATTGAAATAAACCAATCTATCTATCTTTTCGTCTACTCCTTTGGGCATCCATCCAACATTACCTTTAGTCCTTAATACTTCTTTATCTTCTGAGTATTCTAATGCTATATTTTCAATAGATGTTCCCATTGTTAATTTGCGTTCAATTGTATTAATTACTGAAACATCTGGAGATTCAAAAATAATTTCATATAACTCAGTATGTGGTTGGATTCTAGACATATCTCTAGCAACAAAATTTCTTAATTTTTCTCTAAATATAGTACGTTTGATATATTCTTTGTATTCTTCATCTGACAATCCTGTTTTATTCAAAAATTGTCTATAAGATTCTTCAACATTAGTTTTATACTCTTTTGAGTTCGAATTTTCCTGAGATATGAATCCCATCAAGACTTCTATTCTTCTATCAACTTCATCACTTGAAACAGTGATTCCATATTTTGGAGCTACTTGATATGCTAATTCACCTTCTAATATCACTCTAAGTGCTTCAAATAAAGAATTTCCTATTTCAAACTCCATACCTAAATCTTCAGTTATTCTTTGATTAAATCTGATAAATTTTACAACGTCTCCTCTCGTATAAGTAACTTCCCCTACCTTTATTGCATCTTTCATAGGAGGAATAATATAAGTTACAGAATAGAAAAATATCAAAATTAAGAATAAAAATATAAAAATAGAAAAACCCAAATAAAAAAAAGGCTTAAATAAAAATGATTTACTTTTGTTATCTGCTAAAAGTTCAAATCTTGATCTACCTTTAGTTGAAGTTATACTTCTCCTGCCAAGTTCAAAAGATTCTTCTTTTTCATGATCTTCTTTTGATGGTATGTTATTTTCATTTACCATTAAGATATATTTCTGTTAATAAATTTATAGAAATTTTATGAATCTTCAGATTTCACTTCTTCAGTTTCTTCAGATTT
>CEUA01028885.1_pt1 | contig 35215 bp, 32 predicted proteins | sample 361541 | NCBI WGS metagenome assembly CEUA01 (sample SAMEA2623079, study PRJEB7988) | marine metagenome | isolation source: saline water (ENVO:00002010), including
CTGCTCAGATACTTCAAACAGCACATCAGCTTAAAGATATAGCTGACGTTTTTAGAGCAGGGATTTGGAAGCCTAGAACCAGCCCAGAATCATTTGAAGGGGTTGGTAAAAATGGTCTGAAGTGGCTACAATCAGTACAATCTGAGACAAGCCTAAAAGTTATAACTGAGGTGGCAACCCCATATCATGTTGAAGAGTGTTTGGCTGCAGGTGTAGATATGCTTTGGATTGGGGCCCGAACAACCGTTAACCCATTTTATGTGCAAGAAATTGCTAATGCTCTTAATGGCGTTAAGATACCTATATTTGTTAAAAACCCAATTCATCCAGAAATAGGCTTGTGGCTTGGGGCATTAGAGAGATTAAGTAAGGCTGGCGTGAGCAGTCTGTTTGCTATTCATAGAGGATTTTATAATTATAATAATTCGGCATTTAGAAATGATCCTAAATGGGAGATGCCAATTAAGTTAAGAGAAAAAGCTCGAGATCTTCCAATTATTTGCGACCCATCTCATATAGCGGGAAAAGCATCTTTAATTGAGGATGTGTCCCAAACGGCCATGGATATTAGTTTGGATGGCTTAATGATAGAAACACATAATTGCCCTTCTGCCGCTTTAAGCGATTCTAAACAACAAGTTACTCCTAAAAAGTTAAAACAGATATTGAATAATTTAGTACTTAGGGAGGCGAAATTAAGAGATGAGTTGTTTAAAGAAAAGTTATTAGAGTTTAGAAAAAGAATTGATTTATTAGACTATAAGATTATAGAATTGGTCCATAATAGGAAGCAAATTGTTAAAACTATTGCTGATTTTAAAAAGCAAAACAAGCTAACTATTTTTCAGATTGAACGATGGTTTGAGATACTTAAAACAAGAAAATATAGAGCAAAAAATTTACAATTAGACGATCAAATGATCGCGGAAATTTTTGAACTTATTCATAAATATTCTATTCTTACTCAAACAAAAATTATGCGATAATGCAGAAAAGGTGGTGTATAAAAAAAGCAGACAATAAAATTGTAAAAAAATTAGCTGAAGATTTGAAAACAACTGAAATCATTGCCCATCTGTTGGTATTACGTGGTATTAACTCATTTGAAGAAGCAAAGAGTTTTTTTAGACCAACGCTGGAAAACTTACATGATCCATTTTTAATGAAGGATATGCAGAGGGCTGTTGATAGGTTATCATCGGCAATTAAAAACAATGAAAAGATTTTGGTATATGGAGATTATGATGTTGATGGGACAACATCTGTTGCGATGATGTATAATTTTTTAAAAAAACAAAGTCAGAATGTAGGGTTTTATATTCCTTGCAGATATGAGGAGGGTTATGGGGTTTCATTAAAAGGAATTGATTATGCAAAATCAAACGAATTTTCATTAGTTATAGCGCTTGATTGTGGTACTAGAGCAATTGATCAGGTTGATTATGCTAATGCAAGAGCAATTGATTTTATTATATGTGATCATCACGCCACCTCTCCACAAATTCCAAATGCGATTGCTGTCTTAAACCCCAAGCAATTTGATTGTAACTACCCATATAAGGAGCTTTCAGGATGCGGAGTGGGCTTTAAACTAATACAAGCATATTCTTCACAAAATAACATCCCTTTTAATAAAATACTAGAGTATTTAGACCTACTTGCAATAAGTATTGGAGCTGATATTGTCCCTATGACAGGAGAAAACAGAGTACTGGCTTTTTACGGGCTTAAACAAATTAATTCTAATGCTAGAATGGGTATAAAGGCTTTAATAGAAGCAGCTTCAAAAAACAAAGAACTAACCATGTCAGATGTTATTTTTGGAATTGCACCAAGGATAAATGCCGCAGGAAGAATAGATCATGCTAAGAAAGCGGTAGAGATTTTGGTGGAACAAGATTATAACAAAGCAAAATCACTTGCGGTAGAGATAGAGAAAAACAACAAGACAAGGAAAGACCTAGATCAAAGCATTACCAAGGAGGCCCTTGCAATGATAGATGAAAATAAAAAATCTACAGTTGTGTTTAGTGACAAATGGCATAAAGGGGTTGTAGGCATTGTTGCATCTCGAGTAATAGAATCATATTATAAACCAACAATTGTTTTTGCTGAAGCTAATGGGGTGCTTACTGGATCTGCGCGCTCTGTTCATGATTTTGATTTATATGAAGCCATTTCTAATTGCTCTCATCTTTGCGAAAAGTTTGGTGGACACAAGTATGCCGCAGGCCTGAGTGTTAAAAAAGAAAATTTACAAGCATTTATTGATATGTTTGAAGAGGTTGTTTCAGAGAAGATAACTACCGAACAGCTTTCGCCTAAAATTGATGCTGACATGGAAATTGACATAAATTATGTGAATGAGAAGATGTTGAGAATAATTAAGCGATTTGCTCCTTTTGGCCCGCTTAACACACCCCCAATGTTTATTAGTCAAGAGGTGTTTGATACTGGTTATGGAAAAAAAATAGGAGCTGATAAATCACACTTAAGAATTAACGCTAAAACGGAAAGAGGCTCGATAGCTTGCATTGGATTTGGGATGGGGCATTTTTTTCACAAAATTAAAAATCAGGAAAAGTTTAAAATATGTTATTCTATTACAGAAAATGAATGGGGAGGGAGAAAAACATTGCAACTGGTTTTAGCCGACATTTCTTCCTAAACATTTTGCAATTTCACTTTTTAATTTGGTTAGTTCCCGCAGTTCTTTTATTGCAGGAGTGTTAATTTCTTCTGATATTAATTGTTGCTGTAGTTTTGATATTTTAAGATCAACAATGCCTTTTTTTAGAGATAAAATTGCTTTTTCAGTTGTTTTATAGAGTCTTTCATCTTCTCTTCCTGTTCTAATATTATACCGTTCTTTCCAATTTTCACTAATGCTATGGGCTCGGGTAATTAGATCAACACTTTGCTTACTGATTTCAGGATCAGAGTTATTAGTTAGCTTTTGACTGTCAATTAGGCCATAATTTTGTATTCCATTAATAATTGTAAGATATAGTTTTTGGTGTTTTGAGTTTGATAATTCAATTTCATCTCGATGTAATTCACTAATTATCATTGCAGCAACAGTTTCTTCTTGCCCATCAATTAGAAGCGGTTCATTACCATAATTGATTAAAATACGCAAAACTTCTTCTTCCTGATTTTGCAGTTTTTGCTTAGCGGCAGGGTTAGGCTTTTTTTGATTTATTAATGGCAATCCTTTATCTTTAAAGTTAGTTTGTGTTGTGTTTTTGCCCCTCGCCCTAGTTTTACTAACTTCTTGCAAAAGAGCTTGTTCTGAGACCCCTAATTTTTCATGATAAATTTTACAATATTCTTCTCGGCTAAAAACATCAGGTATTTCAGAAAGACTTAAAATAATTTTCTTTTTAATGTCAATTATTTTTGCAGGATCTTTCTCCTCTTGTAATTTATAAACCTTAATAAGATAATCAACAAAGTTCACTGCCGTATTTTCAAGCAAAGAGTGAAATTTATCTGAAGGCAGTTTGTTTGCATATGAATCAGGGTCTTCTCCTAAAGGGAAAGACACAATCTTTACATTCATTTCAGATTTTAAACAAAGATTTATTGATCTAATTGTTGCATTTATTCCAGCATTATCCCCATCAAACAATAAAACAATATTATTAGTAGAACGTTTAATTAGACTAATCTGATAAGAATCCAAAGCAGTTCCAGAAGCAGAGACAACATTTTTAATTCCGTTTTGATGCATAGAAATAACATCAGTATACCCCTCTACAATATAGCATTTATTTTTTTTGCTTATTTCCTGTTTTGTTATATTTATTCCATATAAAATTTTCGATTTATCATAAATCAAAGTTTCCCCAGAGTTAAGATATTTTGATTTTGCGTTAGTATTTAAAGCCCTTCCCCCAAAACCAATTACTTTACCTGAATATGAGTATATAGGAAAGATAATTCTTTCTCGAAATTTGTCATAGCTTTTCTTTTCTTCACTTTCTCCAATTAGACTAGATTCCAGTAGAATTTTTTTGTCAAAACCAGCTTTTATTGCAGCATCTTCAAATGATTTTTGTTTTTTAGGGCTATAACCAAGATTAAATTTTTTTATTGTTTCATTAGAAAACCCTCGCTCTTTAAAATAACTCAAGCCGATTGTTTTCCCCTCTTCTGTATCCCAAAGTGAATTTTGAAAATACTGTTGGGCAAATTTTGTTGCAATTAATTGGCTTTCTTTAGCTGAGCGTTTACTTTCTTGTTCTGGGGTAAGCGCTTCTTCAATAATTTCAATATTGTATTTTCCTGCTACATATTTTAACGCCTCTGGATAGCTTGCTCCTTGTAATTCTTGAACAAACATTATACTATTGCCCCCTTTCCCACAACCGAAACATTTATAAATTCCCTTTGTAGGAGAGACTACAAAGGAGGGGGTTTTTTCATCATGAAAAGGACACCTTCCTTTGTAATTAACTCCAGCCTTTTTCAGCTGCACAAAGTCCCTAATAATCTCTTCGATTCTAGCGGCTTCAAAAATTCTATCTATTGTTTCTTGTGGTATCATTTTTTTCGGTTTACTACATAATCTAACAATAGTTGTAATGATTTGTTAGCATTATTATCTTGAAATTGAGCAAGAATAGTTATGGCTTTTTTATGATAAAAATTCATTTTTTGTTGTGCATATTTAAGCCCGCCACTCTCTTTAACTATATTAATTGCCTCAGCAACTTTTTTCTCATCTTTATTATGATTCTTCACAATATTAATAATATGATTTTTTAATTTTGCATTAACGGAATTAAGCGTGTAAATTAAAGGAAGGGTCATTTTTTGCTCTCTAATATCAATAGCTGTTGGCTTACCGATGAATGGATTTTCTATATAGTCAAATAAATCGTCTTTAATTTGAAATGCAATCCCTGCAGACTCTCCAAATAACCGCATTTTCTCTATGACATCTTTATTTTGGTTTGCTGAGTTGGCCCCACTAGCACAACATGCCGCAATTAATGTTGCCGTTTTTTGCCGGATGATATCAAAATATATTTCTTCTGTTATATCTAATTTGCGTGCTTTTTCAATTTGTAGTAACTCCCCCTCACTCATGTCCTGAACAGCCGAACTCATAATTTCTAACAACTCAAAATCTTTGTTTTTAACAGCTAAGAGCAGCCCCCTGCTAAGCAAAAAATCTCCAACTAAAACGGCAATTTTATTTTTCCAGAGCGCATTAATTGAAAAAGCACCTCTTCTAAAATTTGCCTCATCAATAACATCATCATGTACTAGTGTTGCCGTGTGTAATAGCTCAATCATAGATGCAGCCCTATGAGTTTTTCCACTAATCTCTCCAAAAAGTTTTGCTGAAAGAAAAACAAACATAGGGCGAATTTGCTTGCCCTTTCTTTTAATAATATAATACATAACCCTATTAAGCAACGGGATGTTGCTTTTTAAAGATTTTTTGAAAGCGCTTTCAAACAACCCCATTTCCAATTTAACTGGAGCTTTTATGGTTTTTATTATTGACAAAACGTAGAGTTAACTTAATTTGCGAATATATAAAGAAAAGAGACCTTTCTCCGCGTGTTTTAGGTGTTAAAATTTATTTAAGTTTATTTACTAATTGTCCGCAAGCCGCAGCGATATCTTTTCCCTTACTTTTTCTTAAGTTTACTATTATGTTGTGATTTTCTAAGTATTTGATAAAATTATTGGTATTCTTATTTGATGCCTTTTCATAGGAAAAGCCATCAACCCTGTTGTATTCGATTAAGTTTATTTTACAAGGAGTAATTTTTGAAAACGACACTAATTTTTGAGCGTCCTCTATTTGATCATTTATATCTTTGAATAAGATATATTCATAAGTCACTCTAGTTCCGGTTTTATCATAAAAATATCTAACAGAATCTTTCAGGGTATCTAAGTTAACTTTTTCATTTAATGGCATTAAGACGTCTCGCTTACTATCTGACGCTGAATGTAATGAAATAGCCAGATTAAACCTAACCCTATCGTCTCCAAGTTGTTTTATCATTTTAGAAATTCCAGCTGTTGAAACTGTAATTCTTTTTGGAGACATTCCTAACCCCTCATTGCTTGTGACAAATTTAATACTTCGCAATACTGATTTGTAGTTTAATAAGGGCTCCCCCATGCCCATATAAACTATATTAGAAAGAGGTCTTCCAAATTGCAAAAGAGCCTCTTTATTAAGAATAAAAATTTGATCATAAATTTCACTAGCCGTTATATTTCTTTTTAAATTTAATGTTCCGGTTGCACAAAACTTACAAGCTAAACTACACCCAACTTGAGAAGAGACACATGCGGTTAATCTTTTTCTGGAGGGAATTAAAACTCCTTCAACTAAAAGATTGTCATGTAATTTGAAACTATACTTTATTGTGTGATCTTCACTTTTTTCATAGTTGTGTAATTTTATAGATTTAATATCAAATTCCGTACTAAATAACTTGCGAGTACTTTTTGATAACGAGGTCATTTCTTCAAATGAAGTTATTCCTTTTTTCCAAAGCCACCCCCATATTTGTTTAGCCCTGAACTTAGGCAGATTGTTTTTTTCACAGAACACGCTAATATCTTCTAATGATAAATTTCGGATATCTATTTTAGATGTCATAATTGTTTGCAAAGATATATTACTTTTGCCTATGCGATTTTTAACAGCAGATTATTTATACCCACTACATATAAGTCCAATAAAAAATGGGGTTTTACAAATTTCTGACAAGGGAGAGGTGGTTGCGATTTTTAAAGATAGGAGGTCTGTTCCAAAGGACAAAATAGAGATTTTTCAGGGTGTTTTATGTCCAGGCTTTGTAAATGCACATTGTCATTTGGAATTAAGTCACTTGCTAGGGATAGCCGATAAAGGGAAAGGGCTTATTGATTTTGTAAGATCCGCTATTCGTAAAAGAGATGATTTTACTAACGAAAAAATACAGCTAACAATAGAAAAGGCAGAGCAGCAAATGATAGACAACGGAATTGTTGCGGTGGGGGATATTTGTAACACTATAGATACTCTTTATCAAAAAAAGAAAAGAAAAATACAGTATTATAATTTTATTGAAGCAGTTCAAATATATGAAGAAGATGTTGAGTCCACTATTAGTAGAAATTTAGAGATTAGAAATAAATTTAGACAGCATGGTTTACAAGCAACAGTTGTTCCTCATTCCGCATATAGTTGTGTTCCTCAATTATTAACTGAGATTTCAAAAATTTCCGATGAACAGGATAAAATTTTTACTTTTCATAACCAAGAAACACCATCTGAAAATGAGCTATTTTCTTTAAAAAGCGGAATTATGTTTGATTGGTTAAATAAGTTAGGGGCTAGCAAAGTTATTTGGGAGAAGAGAAATGAAAATTCTACAAAATCAGTATTGACACATTTTAAAATCAGAAAGAATTTTTTATTAGTACACAACACCTTTACAAAAAAGGAAGAAATAACAAATAATTATTATTGCACTTGTCCAAAAGCAAATTTATATATTGAAAACACTTTGCCAGACTACAATATTTTTGATGACACTCTACTTTGTGTTGGCACAGACAGCTTAGCCTCTAATAATTCTCTTTCAATATTAGAAGAGTTGAAACTAATTCAGAAAAACTCACAATTTGATTTAAACACACTGTTTAAAATTGCTTCTAAAAATGGCGCTGAAGCATTAGGGTTTAAAGAGTTGGGGACATTTGAAAGAGGAAAAAAACCAGGGGTCAATTTGATTTCTGATTTTAAAAAAGTTAAGGTTGTTGCATAAATAATTTGGCAATTTCTAAGTCTTCTTTTGTAGTAATCTTGATGTTTTTTTTGTCTCCTAAAATGACTTCAATCGTACCACCATTATTTTCTAGAACGGAAGCATCATCAGTAAATGAATCACAAAAAGCCTGTTTGTAAGCATTTTTTATATCTACCCCAACAAAACACTGTGGGGTTTGTACTATATATAGTTCTTTTCTGTCAACATAATGTGATTTTTTACCAGTTATTTTACGAATAGAATTTTCAACAGGAATAGCAGGCACGCTTCCGACCCCCTCCTTTGTCTTATTAATTAATCGGGCAATTAAATTTTTAGAGATAATTGGGCGTACCCCATCATGAATTAGAACAATAGATTGTGTAGAAATTTTTTTAAGCCCATTCTTTACGGAATGAAAACGACTTGCCCCACCCTCTACTAAAGTGTGTTTTTCGTTGAAATTATATTTTATACACAATTTTTCCCAAGTAATAAATTGTTGTTTAGGCAACACCAAAATAATTTTTTTAAAATGCGAAAATCGTTTTATTGTGTGCATTAAAATCGGAAAATCAGTTAATGTTAAAAATTGCTTAGGTATTGCAGATTTCATTCTCTCCCCATTTCCTCCCGCAACTATTAGAACTGCTTTTTTCATTCTAAATAATTAGCATAGCATCTCCATAAGTATGGAAATTATATTTGTGTTTTTTTGCTTGAGTATATGCTTTTTTTAAAAGGTCTAATCCGCAAAATGCCGCAACTTGCATCATAATAGCAGATTGTGGCAAATGGAAGTTGGTTAGCATACAATTTGCAATTCTATATTCATGCGGAGGGAACAAAAAGATATTTGTCCACCCCTCATATGGAAGCACTTCATTTTTTGTTGAAACTGAAGACTCTAATGTTCGCATTACAGTAGTTCCAACAGCACAAATTCTTTTCCCATTTGATTTTGCAGTATTAATTTGTTCTGCTGCTTTTATAGGGATACTTATTTCTTCAGACTCCATACGATGTTTTGACAGGTCTTCCACCATAATTGGATTGAACGTGCCTAGTCCAACATGTAGTGTTGTTTCAGCAAATTCAACACCAGACAACTCGAGTTGCTTCATTAAAATTTTACTAAAATGTAATCCAGCAGTTGGAGCGGCAACTGCGCCTTCTCTTTTTGCATAAACAGTTTGATATCTTTCAGTGTCTTGTGCTGTTGCCTCTCTTCCAAGGTGTTTTGGTATAGGAGTTTGTCCCAGAGCGGTAATAGTTTGTTTAAACTCTTCATGTGTTCCATCATATAGAAATCGCAAGGTTCTGCCTCTAGAAGTTGTATTGTCTATAACTTCTGCAATTAATTCATCTTTTTCTCCAAAAAACAATTTATTTCCAATTCTAATTTTTCTAGCTGGATCAACTAGTACATCCCAGAGCCTGTTTTCTTTATCTAACTCTCTTAGCAAGAAGACCTCTATCATAGCCCCTGTTTTTTCTTTGTTGGCATGTAATCTTGCGGGGAAAACTTTTGTGTTATTAATTACAAAGGTATCTCCCTCCTCAAAAATAGCTTTTAGATCAGATACAGTTTTATGTTCTATATCTCCAGTTTTTCTGTTTACTACCATTAGCCTTGCCTCCTCTCTTTCTGGATTAGGTTTTTTTGCAATCCTTGCTTCTGGCAAGTCAAAACTGAACATGGATAATTTGTATTTCATAAGGTAGGGATTAAATTAAAAGGAAGCAAATATAGTGTATTCAAAAGCCGAAGTCAAGTAAATTTACTTATTTAAAAGTTTGTCAAAATGTTCAAGATCAAATGCTTTTAAAGATTGATAATCTCCAATTGCCGTTCTACATAGCCTGGAAAGGTGCCCCCCACTATTTATTGCGATCCCAAAATCATTTGCAATAGATCTAATATACGTTCCTTTACTGCATTTAATTTCAAAATTGACATTTAGATTGTCAATAGAAACAATATTAAATTCACGCACAAAAACCTCTCTAATTTTAAGCGTGATTCGCTCGCCTCTTCTAGCTTTTTTATAAAGCCTTTCCCCATCTTTTTTTAATGCAGAAAACATAGGTGGTATTTGGTTAATTTTACCAACAAATTTAGCTACAGTTTGACGGATTAATTTTTCTGTAATATGTGAGGTTTTGTAATTAGCATTAATTTTGGTTTCTAAATCATAGGACGGCGTTGTTCCTCCCAGCGTGATAGTTCCGGTATATGTTTTTTCTTGATTTTGTATTGTTGTAATTTTTTTAGTGAATTTACCTGTACAAACAATTAAAAGCCCTGTTGCTAATGGATCAAGAGTGCCAGCATGCCCAACTTTAATTTTCTTAATCTTATATTTTTTTCGTATCAGGAGCTTTATCTTTTTTACCACATCAAATGAAGACCAGCCTAGCGGCTTATTAATAAGCAAAACCTGTCCTGTTAAAAATCCATTTTCTGAGTAATCTAAGGCGTGCACTTTTTTAGAGTAATGCTGTTATAATTACAAGGCCTCCAATAGCAAAGCAGTAGTAGGAAAAATATTTTAACTGGCTGTTTTTCACAAGCTTAACCATCCATTTACAAGCAATAAGGCCTGTAAAAAAAGCAAATAAAAAACCTACTAAAAGTGATGGAAAATGACCATCAGCCACATTGATTTTTCCGGAAAGAATATCTTGGCTCATTTTTCCAAGGATTAAGGGAACAACCATTAAAAAAGAAAAGCGAGCCGATCGCTCTTTATCAATACCCAGTATTACAGAGGTTGAAATAGTTGCTCCCGATCTAGAAATACCTGGCAATATTGCAATAGCTTGTGAAATACCAATTAGTAGTGCGCTTTTAATGGTTATATTTTTTTTTGAAGCTTTTGCGTTGTCAGCAAACAAAAGTAATAGTCCGGTTAGGATTAACATACTCCCAACTAACACAAGTTCACTGCCGAAAAAAAACTCAATTTCATCATTAAATAGAATCCCAATTAAAGCAGCAGGAATCATTGAGATAATAATTTTTAATGAAAATTGAAAAGAGCTGTTGTTTTTAAATTGAAACAGCCCACAGAATATTTCTAATAAATCTTTTCGAAAGATGATTATGGTGGAAAGCGCTGTAGCAAAGTGCAAAACAACGGTCATTAGCATGCTTTTATGTGCTAGCTTTTCTTCCCCTAGAATTTCTTTAGCAATTTCTAAGTGCCCACTACTGCTTACGGGTAAAAATTCTGTTAATCCTTGAATAATTCCAAGGATTATCGCAGTTATTATTTCCATAACTTAAGGTTTTTCTACCCTGTACATAATAGCAAAAATTTGCATAATAAATCCGATTGCTAATAAAACAGGAGCTAAAGTTAGTCTTTGAAAATCAAAAATATCAGCAGAGAATTTTGTTGGGTCTTCCGACCCCCCTCCTATCATTAAAATAATTCCACTAGCTATAAAAACCAAGCCAATAATTAGTAGTATATAATTCTTTTTTTTGAATGCAAAATCCATAGTTTAAGTTTGTTTAGTTATAAAGTTCGTTTTCATTTATTTGAATGTATTTTTTTACAGCAAAAAAGGTGGAAAATAAGCTAAGTGCCAAGCCTGAAATAAAAACAAGGATAAAAACAACACCAATTATTTTTAAATCATGAATGTCAAGCGTGTTTCTAGCATCTCCCCACACTATTTTTATTGCGCCGATTAGCATAAAAACAGCAAATATAGAGCTGTAAATGCCTTGATAAAAACCTTTTACTAAAAAAGGCTTTTGAATAAAACTACTTTTAGCTCCAACCAGCCTCATGGTTCGAATCAAAAATCTTTTTGAATAAACCGAGAGACGGATAGTGTTATTAATTAAAACAAATGCAATAAAGAAAAGAAGGGCACAAAAAAGTAACAAGAAAAAAGATAGTTTTCTAAGATTACTATTTAATTTGTCAATTAAATCTTTTTGGTAATATGCTTCAAACACATTGGGATTAGAGCTTAGTTCAGAAGTAATTATTTTCAAACTATCGGTGTTTGCATATGCCGCATTTAATTTTACATCAATTGACGATAATAAAGGGCTATACCCTAAGAAATCTACAAAATCTTCCCCTAGCTCATTTTGTAATTCTTGAGTTGCCTGCTTTTTTGTAATAAAAGTTGTGTTTTTTGAAAATTTAGCAGCCTCTATTTCTTTTTGAAATTTTATTGTTGATATTTCGGAAATACTATCTTTTAGCATTATTGTAAAACCAACATTCTCTTTTACGTAGTCGGACAACTTTTGTGCATTTATAAGAATTAAACCGAGTAGTCCAACAACAAATAATACTAGTGACAAACTAACTACAATCGAAGCTGATGAAGAGATTATTTTTCTCTTCAAAGATTTATTTTGCTGTACTCTCATATGATTGCTAAAATAATAAAAATACAACAGTTAATTCTTGGTTATTATTTAACTTTGCCAACAGATTACTATTAGTAAGATGGACTATAATTTTAAAGAAATAGAAAAAAGATGGCAGGAATACTGGAGAAGAAATGAAATTTATAAAGTTTCAGAGGATAGTAGTAAGGAAAAATATTATGTGTTAGACATGTTTCCATACCCATCTGGCGCCGGATTGCATGTTGGCCATCCACTAGGCTATATTGCATCTGATATTTTTGCTAGGTATAAAAAATCAAAAGGATTTAATGTTTTACACCCAATGGGATATGATTCATTTGGATTGCCAACAGAACAGTATGCAATTCAAACAGGCATCCACCCGGAAATTGCAACTAAAAAAAACACAGATAGATATAGAATCCAATTAGATAAAATTGGGTTTTCATATGATTGGACAAGGGAAATACAAACTTCTAACCCAAGTTATTATAAATGGACACAATGGATTTTCAAGGAACTGTTTAATTCTTATTATTGTAAACAAAGAGACAAGGCTATACCAATTAAATCATTAATTGCAGATTTTGAGAAAAGCGGCAACATAAACACTAATGCGGTTTGCGATGATAGTATATTAGAGTTTTCGGCTTCTGAATGGCGTAATTTTTCTGAAAAAGACAGACAAAAAATATTACTTAAATATAGATTAGCTTTTTTGTCAGATACATGGGTAAATTGGTGCGAAGGATTAGGGACTGTTCTTGCAAATGACGAGGTTAAAGAAGGCCTTTCAGAAAGAGGAGGCTTTCCTGTGGAACAAAAATTAATGAAACAGTGGTCACTTAGAATTACAGCTTATGCAGACCGTTTAATTTCGGGACTCGAAACCATTGAATGGTCAGATTCAATAAAGGATATTCAGAGAAATTGGATAGGAAAGTCAAATGGAGCTTCTATAAGATTTTATGTTGAAGATTTGAAAGATGATATAGAAGTTTTTACTACAAGGCCAGACACTATATTTGGGGTTAATTTTATTGTTTTAGCTCCAGAACACGAATTAGTAAAAAAACTTACTACAGCATCTCAAAAAGAAGATGTCATAGCGTATGTAAATAAAGCAAAATTAAAATCTGAAAGAGATAGGCAGTCTGATAAAAGTGTAAGCGGCGTGTTTACAGGTTCTTATGCGACTCACCCTTTTACTAAAGCTAAAGTTGCGATTTGGACTGGCGAATACGTACTTGCAACATATGGAACAGGGGCCGTCATGGGTGTTCCCTGCGGGGATCAAAGAGACTGGGTTTTTGCCACTAATTTTGGCATTAAAATTATTAATGTTTTCCAGGAAGCAGATGTTAGTAAAAGCGCTAATGAAGATCAAGAGGTTTTAATTACAAATTCAGATTTTTTAGATGGGCTTACGCCGCAACAAGCAATTCCAAAAGCAGTTAAGAAATTAGAGCAGTCAAAAAAAGGAGAGGGCAAAACAACTTACAGATTAAGAGATGCAATTTTTAGCAGGCAAAGATACTGGGGGGAACCATTTCCAGTTTATTACATAGATGACACGGCTTATGTTTTAGAAGACAATCAGCACATTACGCTCCCTAAGGTAGACAAGTATTTGCCTACCTCAAGTGGAGAACCACCACTTGCAAGGGCTAAAAAAGAGGATTGGAATATTTTTAAAGGCGATAGAATGGAAACCAACATTATGCCTGGCTGGGCAGGCAGTTCTTGGTATTTTATAAGATATATGGATCCAATTAACGATGAAGATTTTTGTTCTAAAGAAAAGTCAGATTATTGGGGTCAGGTTGATTTGTATATTGGCGGAGCAGAGCATGCTGTAGGACATTTATTATATTCTCGATTTTGGACTAAGTTCCTGTATGATAGAGGGCTTATCTCTTTTGATGAACCGTTTAAAAAACTGATAAATCAAGGGATGATATTAGGCAGGTCATCTTTTGTTTATAGAGTCAAGGGAACTAATAAATTTGTCAGTTTTGATAAACGAAAAGAACACAAGACAATTAGATTAAATGTAGATATCAATCTGGTAAATAATGACGTGCTTAATTTACAAGAGTTTAAAAATTCTAGAAAAGAGTATCAAGATTCAGAGTTTATTTTAAATGCAGAAGGCAAATATTTATGTGGTTCTGAGGTTGAAAAAATGTCTAAATCAAAATACAATGTTCAAACGCCGGATGATCTTATAGAAAAATTTGGTGCAGATACTTTGCGTTTATATGAAATGTTTTTAGGGCCGTTAGAACAGTATAAGCCTTGGGATGTTAAGGGGATTAATGGGGTGCATAATTTTTTAAGGAAGTTTTGGAGATTAGTGCATAATGATGAAAATAACTTTTGCGTTTCAGATCAGCCCCCTACTAAAGAAAATTATAAATCTTTACATAAAACAATTAAGAAAGTTGAAGAGGAAATTGAAAGATATTCTTTTAACACAGCTGTAAGTGCGTTTATGATTTGTATAAATGAGCTTACAGATCAAAAGTGTAACAGTCGCGAGATTATTTCATCGTTCACTATTTTGCTTGCATCATATGCGCCGCATATTGCAGAAGAAATTTGGAATAGATTAGGAAATCATCATTCAGTTACAACAGTAGATTTTCCAAAATGGAATCAAAGCTATTTAGTAGAAGACGAAATAAATTATCCAATTTCTTTTAATGGTAAGACGCGCTTTACAATTTCCCTTCCATCTGAAATGACAAAGGAGGAGGTTGAGTCTGAAATTATGCGGCATAAAAAAACGGATCAATACTTAGAGGGAAGAGCGCCTAAAAAGATAATAGTTGTTCCTAAACGAATTGTAAATATTGTTGTTTAATTTTTCAAAAGTGAAGATGATAATTCGCTTTTTGATAAACAGTAACATTTGGGTTTCTTTCTGTGCTTTAGCCCTTACACTATCATCCGAGATTCTTTTACAAACACGCAATCTCTCTATTTCTCAATTTGTTTTTTTTGCTACACTTTTTGCATATAATTTTCAAAGGGTGGCAAGAATTAAAAAGGAGACTATTCATGCTCGTAAAAATTGGTTAAATAAAAACAGAATAGCTGTTTATTTTTTAATTTTTTTTGCATTTGTAATTAGCGCATTTCATTTTCTCAATTTTAAATTTAGTACTCAAATAATAATTTTTTCTGCAGCAGTGTTGTCTCTTATGTATCCATTTGGCCTTAGAGAAATTCCTTTTGCTAAAATTTTTGTTATTTCTTTTGTGTGGGCTATTAGCACTATGCTTTGTTTAGTGATTGAAAACGACATCATAATCACTAAAAATATTATTTTCCATTTATCATCAAGGTTTTTATTTGTTTTTGCGATAACTATTCCGTTTGACATTAGAGATTTAAAGCATGATATTGGACAGCTAAAGACAATTCCGTTGTTTTTTGGAGAGAAGAAATCAAAATGGCTGGCAAATTTTGGACTTTTAATTTGTGGGATTATTGCAGTTTTACAGCGCCTTCAAAACAATATCCCCTTATCGAATTTTCTAGCGCTAGTTTTGCTTTATTTTTTGTCACTAGTCTTGGTAATACAAGCTGACAAAAAGAACAGTGAAATGTATTTCTCTTTCTGGGTAGAATCTTTAAGTATTTTCAGCTATTTGTTTTTAGTAATTATGCTTTTGATTGTTTAAAACAGATTGCTTACTTTTACTGCTTTATAAAAACAGTTTCATGTCAGAAAACCCATCGTCATTACACTACATAAATTACTTAGCATTAGATAAAATATTAGATGCGCAACATCTTGTGAGTAAAGAAAAAGGAGATGAGGCGCATGAAGAAATGCTTTTTATAATTATTCACCAAACATATGAACTTTGGTTTAAGCAGATTTTACACGAGTTAAATTCGGCTAAGAAATTATTCAAAGCTGATAAAATTGATGAAAGCAACATTGGGGTCATTGTAAATAGAATGGATCGGATTAACAAAATTATGACCACTCTTGTTGGGCAAGTAGATATTTTAGAAACCATGACTCCTTTGGATTTTTTGGCCTTTCGTAATCACCTTTCTCCAGCTTCAGGATTTCAGTCTCATCAGTTTAGAAAATTAGAAGTGCTTTTAGGCTTAAAAATAGACAAGAGACATCAGCCGGGAGGATGCCCTTATCATGCTCAATTTGAGGGGGATAAAAAACAAGAGATATTAAAATTAGAAGATGGAGATTCGTTGTTTAATTTAGTTGAAAAATGGCTTGAGCGCATTCCATTTTTAAACTTTGAAGATTTTGATTTCATTAAGAAATATGAACATGCGGCAAATCAAATGTTGGAAAAAGAAATAGCAGAAATTAAATCAACAAATTTAACAGAACAAGACAAAGCGCTTAGAATTCGCATGATTGATGAAAATAGAAAATATTTTGAGCGCGTTTTAAACGAAGGTCAACACAAAGAGGCTATAATAAAAGGGGAGACGAGGCTTTCTTATAAGGCCACTATGTCTGCACTGCTGATTAACTTATACAGAGACCAGCCCATCTTGCATTTACCATATCAGTTTTTAAGAAGTTTAGTTGAACTAGATCATAAGATTTCTACATGGAGATTCAGGCATATGCAAATGGTTCAAAAAATGTTGGGGCAAAAAATTGGCACTGGAGGTAGCGCAGGACAAGAATATTTAAAACAGACAGTGGATAAGCATAAGCTGTTTGCTGATTTAGCAAACATCGCTACACTTATGATGTCTAGATCTTATTTGCCCGAGTTGCCTAAAAAGACAAAAGATAAATTAGGCTTTAGTTATGTTAAATAGTTGTATAAAAAATCCGGTAATATAATTTTAAACAAATGAATTTAGATTTAAAAAATAAAAACGCAATTGTTTGTGGTAGTACCCAAGGAATTGGAGAGGCCTCTGCTATTGAACTGGCAAAACTTGGAGCTAATGTTACTTTGGTTGCTCGCAACGAAAGCAAGTTGTCAGATGTGTTAAATAGCTTGGAAGTGTCACAAGGACAATCGCACTCATTTGTATGTGTTGATTTTTCAGATACAGAAAAGTTAAAAACAGAAATAAATCTTTTAAAAGGCACATATCATATTTTGGTAAACAATACTGGAGGTCCTGCTGCAGGGCCTATTACAGATGCGACCGCTAAGTCTTTCGAAGAAGCTTTTAAAATGCATTTAATAAACAATCAGCTTCTATTTCAGAAAGTTGTAGCTGGGATGAAAAAAGAAGGTTTTGGACGGGTCGTTAATATTATTTCCACATCAGTTAAAGCTCCAATTGCGGGTTTAGGAGTATCCAATACTATTCGTGCAGCAGTTGCTAATTGGGCAAAGACACTTTCTATAGAAGTAGGATCTTATGGTGTTACAGTGAACAATGTGCTGCCGGGTTTTACAAACACAAATAGATTAAAAAGTTTAATTGTTAAAAAAGCTGAAACGCAAAGAAAATCAGAAGAGGTTATCTCAAAAACAATGAAATCACAAGTGCCTGCAGCTAGATTTGGGGAGGCTAACGAAGTTGCAAATGCAGTTGCCTTTTTGTGTACACCTGCAGCATCTTACATTAATGGTGTTAATCTTCCAGTAGATGGAGGGCGGACAAAAAGTTTATAAGTGGAAAAGATTTTAAATTATATAAATGGAGAATTAGTAGAGCCAGACAGTGGTAATTATTTAGATAATTATAATCCGTCTAATGGACAGGTTTATTCTATGATTCCAGATTCTGAAAAATCAGATGTTGATAATGCTGTGTCTGCCGCTAAGGAAGCATTTAAAACTTGGAGTAAAACCCCAAAACAAGAGAGATCTAATATTTTAATGAAATTGGCTGACACTATTGAAAAACATAAAGAAACCTTGATTAAGGCAGAAAGTAAAGATAATGGTAAGCCAGAAAAACTAGCCGCACATGTTGACATTCCAAGAGCCCCTGCTAACATTCGGTTTTTTGCTGGTGCTATTTTGCATGACAGCTCACAAGTACATGAAATGGATGGAGTGGCAATTAATTATACTTTACGTCAACCCATAGGGGTAGCAGCATGTATTTCTCCTTGGAATTTGCCGTTATATTTGCTTACTTGGAAGATTGCCCCAGCACTTGCTGCTGGAAATACAGTAGTAGCAAAACCTTCTGAGGTGACTCCAATGACAGCTTATTTGTTTAGTAAAATATGTATTGAAGTTGGTTTACCGAAAGGGGTTTTAAACATTGTACATGGTTTGGGAAATAAAATAGGAGATTCATTAACAACTCATCCAGACACCCCTATTGTGTCTTTTACAGGAGGGACTGTCACGGGCAAACATATTGCTACCCTTACGGCCCCGATGTTTAAAAAACTTTCTTTGGAGTTGGGGGGTAAAAATCCAAATATTATATTTGCTGATGCCGATTTTGACAAGGCTGTAAGTATGGCTGCTCGCGCAGCATTTACTAATCAGGGCCAAATTTGTTTGTGTGGGTCTCGTCTTTTTATAGAAGAAGAAATTTATGAGGATTTTAAAAAGGCTTTAATCACTAAAACAAAACTTTTAAAAGTTGGCGACCCAAAGAATCTAGGTTCAAATTTAGGTGCAGTAGTATCTAAGGAGCATATGGATAAAATTTTATTTAAAATTGAAGAGGCTAAAAAGCTAGGAGGTAAAATTTTAGCTGGTGGCAATCGATTAATATTAGATGGGGAATTGAAAAACGGCTACTATATAGAGCCAACCATTATTGAGGGGCTGTCATCTGACTGCTCTATTAATCAGGAAGAAATTTTTGGCCCTGTTGTAAGTATTATTCCTTTTAAAAATGAAGAGGAGGTTATTGCAATGGCAAATTCTACAAAATACGGATTGTCTGCATCTATTTTTACAGAAAATATTAGCAAAGGCCATAGAGTGGCTGCAAATATTGACTCAGGCGTTGTTTGGATTAACACCTGGTTGTTAAGAGATTTAAGAATTCCATTTGGTGGCATGAAACATTCTGGACTTGGAAGAGAAGGCGGTTTTAAATCATTAGATTTTTTTACAGAAACCAAAAACATATGTGTTAAAATATAAAATGGAGGCACTATTGACAACAGAGATCCATAAAGTAAACGCCGAAATAATTAGGCCTTTAAGGCATTCAGAATTAAGAAAGGGAGAAGATTTTTCAACCACTTCTTATTTGAGAGATGACGATAACAAGACCTTTCATATGGCTTGTGTTAAAGCAGACAAAATAGTAGCTTGTGCTACATTTTATCCTGAGCCCTCCAAGAAGGCGAAGGCAGCAAATGCATATAGACTAAGAGGCATGGCTACGGAGTCTTATTTTCAAAGGAGAGGGTATGCTACAGATTTAATGTCAGTATCATTTCAAGAACTTAAAATAAGAAATTGTGACATGCTTTGGTGTAATGCCCGTTTAGTTGCAGTAGATTTTTATAAGTCTATGGGTTTTAAGATTGCGGGAGACTTATTTGAAATCGAAGGAATAGGACCTCATTATTATATGTATAAAGAAATATTTTAAACGATGAATGGAGAAAAATTTAATTCAGCAAGAGCCCCTAGGGCAGTAGGCTTATACCCTCACGCTAGACGTGTTGGTAATATGTTGTATTTATCTGGAGTTGGGCCTAGAAAAGTTGGGCAAACTGATATTCCAGGTGTGACACTAAATTCAAATGGAGATATCGAAAGTTATGATGTTGAAACCCAATGCCACTCCGTATTTGAAAATGTTCGAGTTATTTTAGAAGACGCTGGATCTTCTTGGGACAATATAGTAGACATCCAGGTTTTTCTTACCAATATGAAGGTTGATTTTAAAAAATATAATAAAATATATGCAGAGTATTTCAAAATCAATCAACCATGCAGGACAACTATTGAGATTAAAAGCCTGCCTACTCCTATAGCAATAGAATTAAAAGTAATAGCAACGATATAAAAACAAAAATTATGAGTAAAATTAGAAAACCGTTTAATTTTTTACAATGGATAGAAGAAAATAAAGATTTACTAAAACCACCTGTAGGAAACAAATGTTTGTATACCGAATCAGAAGATTTTATTATTATGGTAGTAGGAGGTCCAAATGCTAGAAAAGACTATCACTACAATGAAACAGAAGAATTTTTCTATCAAATCAAAGGCGATATTGTTGTGCGAATTCAAGAAGATGGGAAGGCTGTTGATGTTCCAGTGAATGAAGGTGAAGTTTTCTTGTTGCCAGCTAAAGTCCCTCATTCTCCAGTTCGTTCTGATGGCTCAATTGGACTTGTAATTGAATGTAAAAGAGCAGATACAGAGAGAGATGGTTTGATGTGGTTTTGCGACCAGTGTAATGAAAAGCTGCATGATACATACTTTAAATTAACTAGTATTGAAAATGATTTTCAGCCAAGATTTAAGGAGTTTTATAATTCAGAAGACATGAGGACTTGTCAAAAATGTGGGCATAAAATGGGGGCGGATTCAAGATACATTAAGTGATGAATTATTGCTTAAAAATAAAAGGCATATCATGCGAATAAACGGACACGGACACATACTGCCAGAGCCTTTTCAGATTCCAAAATTTATGAAAGAAAAGAAGCTCTTTTGGATCGATAATGACAAAAAATTTATGAGGCAAGGAGATTGGTCTAGACCAATTAGTACTCCCAGTTTCTTTCTTAAAGAAAAAATAGAATGGATGAATCAACATAAAATTGATCATGGCGTTATGTTGTGTCTTTCACAGTTATACTGCAATGGATGGCAGAAAGCAGATTGTGTTGACGCAATTCGTTTTCAGAATGATTTTAACGCTTCTGTGCAAAATGATTTTCCAGAAAAGTTTACTTGTGGGTTTGTAGTCCAGCCATTGTATATGGATCATGCGCTTAACGAGATTGACCGATGTGTAAATAAGCTTGGTTTAAAATTACTTTGTTTGCCTACTCATTTTTTAAATAGGGATGAAGAATGGCTGTCTATTGCTGAAGCAGATGTTGACCCTATATTTGAATTAGCTAATAAATACGGATTAGCTGTTCAAATACACCCTTACGATGGAGACAAAATGGTTGCTTTAAAAAATAACTACTGGAGATTTCATTTGGTCTGGATGATGGCGCAATGTGCTGACACACTACATCTATTTACACTTAGAGATTTACCAAACAAATATCCAAATTTAAGAACGAGCTTTGCACATGGCGCAATGTTAGGTATTGCGAACTATGGGCGAAGAATCCAAGGCTTTGATGGTCGCCCAGATATTTTTGAAAAACTACATGATCCTAGAAAAACATTGGGACATAGAAATTTATATTTTGACACATTAGTACATGATTCTTACACTTTAGATCTGCTTAAGAAGCGTGTTGGTGCAAGCCAAATAATAATGGGGTTAGACGACCCTTTCCCATTAGGGGAGATGGAAGGGGTGGGGACTTCTTATCCGGGAAGAGTCTTGGATTATGCTACGCAAATTGGAATTCTAACCACAAAGGAAGGCAACGATATCTGGCATAAAAACGTACTAGATTGGCTGGGGATAAAAAATGAATATTTGTTATAATGAAAGCGCAGATTGAAATTAATCATAAAAAATACATTGTTGATTTCTCAAAAGGCAATGATATTTCTATTCCTTTATTTTTTAATGCAGATCAGCCCAATACTTATGGGGTAGACATTGCAATATCTAAACCATACCAAGACGGCCAATTTATTGGAGACACACGTCAAGGCGGGCCATGTAATTTTGAAACCTATAGTTTTACGCCACATTGCAATGGAACGCACACCGAGTGTATTGGCCACATTACAGATGAAAGAATTGATGTTTTGTCGTCTTTAAAGGAGGAGATGATTCCCAGTACGGTTATTTCGGTTGTGCCAAAAAATACTAATGAGCATTATATTCCTAATTTAAATAATGATGACTTAGTTATTACAAAACAATCCTTGGAAGTAGAATTACAAAACGCAAATTCTTTTTTTTTAAAAGGACTGGTTATTCGTACACTTCCAAACTCTTCATCTAAAAAAAAACGGGATTATATGAAGGAAGCCCCGTCATTCTTAAGTATTGATGCGATGGATTATATTATAAAGATGGGGGTTCGACATTTATTAATTGACACTCCTTCAGTAGACAGACTATTTGATGATGGAAATCTTACTGCCCACAATATATTCTGGGAAACAAAGAACAAAGAACTGAACCCCAACACACAGCATAAAACAATTACCGAAATGATTTTTGTCCCTAAAGAAGTGAAAGATGGATGCTATTTATTAAACCTGCAAGTGCCAGCATTTGTTTCAGATGCTGCTCCAAGTAGACCTATTTTATATAAAATAAATGAATTATAAAGCAACAAGAGATTTTGCATTATCATTAGATAGAAATGATGGTTTAAGTAAATACAGAAATCAATTTCATATTCCCTTACAAAAAAATGGAAAAGAGCACATTTATTTTTGTGGCAATTCTTTGGGTTTACAACCCAAAAAAACCAAAGAATTTATAGACCAAGAAATAAATGATTGGGCAACCCTTGGTGTTGAGGGGCATCTAAATGCAAAAAACCCATGGCTTCCGTATCATGAGTCTTTATCTCAAAGCTATGCAAATATAGTTGGCTCAAAAAAATCTGAGGTTGTTGCTATGAATACTTTGACGGTTAACTTGCATTTAATGATGGTTTCGTTTTATAGACCAACATCAAAAAGATATAAAATTGTTATTGAAGCAGACGCATTTCCATCAGATACTTATGCGGTAGAATCCCAGATTAAATTTCATGGATTTAGTTTGGAAAAGTCATTGATAAAAATTAAGCCAAGAGCGGGTGAGTCTGCTTTAAGGACAGAAGATATTATAGATGTTATAAACAAAGAAGGAGATGAAATCTCACTTATCATGTTAGGGGGTGTGAATTATTATACGGGACAAGTTTTCGATTTTGAAGAAATCACCAAGTCGGCTCACAGCAAAGCAATACTTGTGGGTTTTGATTTAGCACATGCGGTAGGGAATATTAAATTAGAATTGCATAATTGGCATGTAGATTTTGCTGTTTGGTGTTCTTACAAATACTTAAATTCCGGCCCAGGCTCTGTTGGGGGGGCTTTTATTCATGAAAAACATCATAATTCAGACATGCCAAGATTTAGTGGCTGGTGGGGGCACAACAAGGAGGATAGATTTGATATGCCAGACAATTTTAACCCTATTAAGAGCGCCGAAGGATGGCAATTAAGTAATCCCCCAATACTTTCTTTAGCCGCTATAAGAGCCTCGCTTAGTTTTTTTGAAGAAGTTGGCATGCAAAAATTGGTTGCTAAATCAAAAGGATTAAACAAATATTTTCTGTATTTGTTAAATAGTATAGATAGTGATAGGATAGAAATTATAACCCCAAAAAATAGCGGCTGCCAAATCTCTATAAAAGTTATAAATGGAAACAAAGACCTTTTTGAAAAAATTACAAATGAAGGAGTTATAGCTGATTGGAGAGAGCCTGATGTAATTCGTGTAGCACCAGTACCCCTTTATAATAGCTATTTAGATTTATATGGTTTTTATAAAATTTTAAAGCAATTATTATAAATGGGAAAAGAAGTTACAATAGTTGGCGCGGGGCTTGTTGGGTCGTTGTGTTCTTTATATATGTCTAAAAGAGGGTATAAAGTAAGTGTTTTCGAAAGAAGAAAAGATTTGCGTTCAGAGATAATAACAGCTGGCAAGTCGATTAATCTAGCCCTTTCAAGAAGAGGGTGGACTTCTCTTGAACAGGCAGGTATAGATGATCAAGTAAAGAAAATTGCCACACCTGTATACAAGCGTATTATGCATGATTATAAAGGAAGATTGACTGAGCAACCTTACGGAAAGTCAGGCCAAGCGATCTATTCTGTCTCTAGAGCTAAAATGAATGTTTTGATGATGGATATGGCAGAAGAAAATGGGGTAAAATTATGTTTTAATCAAAAATGTGTTGATGTAGATTTCGAAAATTCTGTTGTTACTTTCGAAGATGCGATTACAAAAAAAAATCAAAATATAAAATCTGATTTTACAATTGGCGCAGATGGGGCTTTTTCAGTGGTTAGAAAACAAATGGTTGATAAATATCAGCATGAATACGACTATAACGAAATTAATCATGATTATAAGGAGCTACTTATTCCTGCTGGAGAAAACAATGAGTATTTATTAGAAAAGAACGCATTACATATATGGCCAAGAGGTAATTTTATGCTAATGGCATTGGCTAATTTAGATGGAAGTTTTACTTGTACTCTTTTTGCGCCAAAGAATGGAGAGGATTCTTTTGAAGGATTAAACACTAAAGATGAGGTTGAAAATTATTTCGCCACTACATTTCCTGATTTTTTAGAATTAGTTCCAGATTTATATTCGCAGTGGAAAACAAACCCCACTTCTTCTTTGGGAATAGTAAGGACATATCCTTGGCATGTTGATGATAAATCGTTGCTTATTGGTGATGCAGCGCATGCCACCGTTCCTTTTTATGGTCAAGGAATGAATGCGGGCTTTGAGGATTGCAGGGTTTTGGATGGGCTTCTAGACAGGTGTAAGGGTGATTTTAAGGCGTGTTTTAATAAGTATTCTTCTGCCAGAAAGCCAAATGGAGATGGTGTTCAAGACTTGTCTATGCATAATTTTATTGTAATGCGAGATAAAACAGCAGACCCTAAGTTTTTAATTCAGAAAAAGATAGAAAAGAAGTTTTCTAATTTATATCCTGACAAATGGGTCCCGCTTTATTCTATGGTTAGCTTTTCTAACATCCCTTATGCTGAAGCTTGGCAAGTTGGAATGAGGCAGGAAAAATTAATGCAAAAAATTATGGGAATTCAAAATATTGAAAAAACATGGAATAGTGACAAAATAATGCAAAAAATGAGCGTTTTGTTGTAGTTTTTTGGTGTTTTCATTCTTTTTCACTCTTTTTTAAATTATTTCCCCCCATAGTATTTTTGGAATGTGTTTTAAAAAAAATCACAAAAAAACAAAAAAGCATATTTTTTTTCATAAAAATGAACTTATTTGCAATAAAACGCTTTTTTTTTGCAATAAAATGATTTTTTATGTAAAATTTGAATAAAAAAATGCTAGTTATTTAAAAATTCTCTTTTTTGAGTAAAACTGCTATTTTTTACCTAAAACCGTTATTTTTTTAACTAAAATGGGATTTTTGTGTAAAAAATGCATTTTTTATATAAAAGAAAAAAATATTATTCGTAAATTTTTAGGAACTAAAACTAGTTAGTTAAATTTATCTGTGATGAAAAGACTAATTGGGGGATAATTCAAAATTATAATTGAAACATCTATTGATTTTCTTGCGTAATAAATAACAACTTTAAAATTACGCCTATACCAAACATTTACTTTTTTATTAATTTTAAAATTATTTATTATGAAAAAGTCAATGTTATGTTTATTCCTTTCAATTCTATTTTTTAACGTTTACTCACAAGATACGCTATGCACTTATTTTACAGGTAAAAAAGTGTATGAATTTAATTACTATACTAATGAAGTTATAGGTTTTACAGAACAATCAGTTAAATACTACGAAATAGAACTTACATATGTTGATGTATTGTGTTTAGATTTTAGTGATGATAAGAAAAGATATAGAAAGGTAAAAACTACTTTCTTTGATGGTACTTATAGAGAAGATATATTGGAAAGTAAGGATAATGTTTACTGCTCACCAAGAGGTTCTGTGAAGATTTTAGTTGGTAGACCTTCAATATTAAAAATATAGATTATGAGGAATTTAATATTATTCATTTTATTTTCACTCTTAGGTTTTAGTACATATGCCCAAGATACGATTTGTACAATGATCCAGAGTGATAGAGTTATTGAGTTTAACTATTATACTAATGATGTGATAAATGTGGCTCCAACAGAAGGAGGTTGCTTTATAAATGTAAGAGAAGGTGAGGTATTAGTTTTGCATCTATATGATAAGATGGATACAGTTAGAGAGGTCATCACAACCTTTCCTGATAATTCTCAGCTAAATGATATGTTTGATAGTAAAAGCAATATTTATTATAGCCCTATAGGCCCTGTTATAGTTGAGATTAAGAAACTTGGAATACTAAATTCTACATTATGAGATCCCTGTTATGTATACTATTATCTATGCCGATTTTTAGCTATTCACAAGTAGATCTTCATAATTGGAATGATGATTTTTATAATCAATATAACTCCTCAACATTTCAGAGTCTAGAGGTTGTACATCAGAAAATTGATATAGACAACATTGATTACGAACTATTTAATGCGGCTATATTCTACTGTACAAACATACAACGTATTAAATATGGCAGAAAAACTTTTAGTCATTCACCATCACTTGAGAATGCTGCGCAAGGACATTCTAAAGATATGGTAACATATAATTTCTTTTCACATACAAGTCCAAGGGGGGGTAAAGTTTCAATGAGTGATAGATTGGCGGCTGTAGGGATAGAATATGGATATAAGGCCGAGAATATTGCTATAAATAATGAAATTAGTCCCACATATTGGAGTTTTGCATTAGATTTAGTAGCCCAATGGATGAATTCAGAAGGACATAAAAGAAATATTTTGAATAGCAAATATATTACTTTAGGCTGTGGAGTTTATTATTATAAGTTTGAATATAACAAATATTTTTATGTTAAATCAACACAAAATTTCTCCTCTAAAGAAATTTAAAATGCCAAACACTGATTCCAAGGATTTTAAACTTCCCATAAATTTTCTGTAAGTTTGCTCGTATGAAAAAACTACTACTTATAACATTTTCAGTTTTGTTTTTTTTAGGTTGCCAAATTCAGACAAAAAAACATGTGATTTTATCTAAATCATCTTCAAATTATGTGAAATGGATTGAAGACGATGATATAATAATTTTGGATGCTTACACGATTAAGAACACAGACAGCATCTTAAGGTTAGCAGATGGAATTATACTTACTGGAGGTGAAGACATAAATCCACTTGAATATAAAGATACCGCTAACTTAAACGTATGTGGCCCTATAAATTTTTTTAGAGATACATTAGAGAGAAAGTTATTTGATTTTGCATTTGAAGAAAAACTACCTTTAATTGGAGTTTGTAGAGGAATGCAAATGATGAATGTGGCAAGTGGGGGTACGCTTTATGGCGATATTCCTACTGAGATTGGAACAACAGTTACACATCGTAATTATGGAGAGGTAATGCATGAAATAGTGCTTTCTTGCGAGAACTTGGATTATATAAATTTAATTTTTCCATTAGGACAAGACACGTTTTTAGTTAATTCATGGCATCATCAAGGATTAAAAGATGTTGCAGAGAACATAAAAATCATTGCCAAATCTTATGATGGCTTGCCAGAGGCTGCTATTATGGATAGTAAAATACATCCTTTTATGATTGCTGTACAATTTCATCCGGAGAGATTGGGAAAAGAGAATACTATCAATAGACAAATGAGGTCTAGTTTTTTCCACGCTATTTATAAGTAACTAAACTTATACTTTTTCTATATTTGTTTTCCTATGAAAGGAAAAAAAACGGCACTTATTATTTTAGATGGTTGGGGTCATGGTGATAAAACAAAATCAGATGCCATCTATCATGCTAATACACCTTTTATAGACTCCCTTTATATTAATTATCCTAATTCTGAATTATTAACAGAAGGAGAAAATGTAGGCCTTCCAAAAGGCCAAATGGGAAATTCAGAAGTTGGGCATTTAAATATTGGAGCAGGCAGGATTGTATTTCAAGATTTAGCAAAAATTAATCTTGCTTGTCAAGACAACTCTATTGCTGAAATGGAAAGTTTAAAAAATTCCTTTTTATATGCCAAAAATAATAATCGCCAACTTCATTTAATTGGTCTTCTTTCCGATGGAGGAATTCACTCACACCAAAATCATCTTTATAAGATTTGTGAACTAGCTAATAAAGCTGGAGTAAAGAATGTTTTTGTTCATGCATTTACAGATGGCAGAGATTCTGATCCAAAAAGCGGCAAGGGGTTTATTAAACAATTAGAAACAAAATTATTTGGCGCAAAAATCATTTCTGTTTGTGGCAGATATTATGCTATGGATCGAGACAAAAGGTGGGAAAGAATAAAATATTGTTACGATCTAATGGTAAGGGGTGAGGGAGAAAAATCGTGTGATTTAGCAGAAAGCATTCAAAAATCTTATGACAATGGGATAACAGATGAATTTATAAAACCCATTATAAAAACAGATGAAAATGGAAAGCCAGTTAGCATAATAAAAGCACACGATGCAGTTATTTGTTTTAATTTCAGGACAGACAGATGTAGACAAATTACTAGTGTATTAACTCAATTTGACATGCCAGATTTAGCAATGAGCACTTTAGTGTTACATTATACCACTATGACAAATTATGATGATATGTTTAAAAACATACATGTAATTTATGATAAAAAAAACATCAAGAACACTTTAGGAGAAGTGTTGGAAAAAAACAAAAAAAAGCAAATTAGAATTGCAGAAACAGAGAAATATCCTCATGTAACGTTCTTTTTTTCAGGAGGAAGAGAAGAGCCTTTTTTTGGAGAAAAGAGATTAATGGTAAATTCTCCAAAGGTTGCAACTTATGATTTACACCCTCAGATGAGCGCTTTAGAAGTAACATCTAATATTTTAACAGAAATTCAAATTGCAGATGCAGATTTTATGTGTTTGAATTTTGCAAATCCTGATATGGTTGGCCATACAGGAAATTATGACGCTATTGTAAAAGCAATAGAAACCGTAGACTTATGCACTAAAAAAGTAGTTGAGGCGGGGTTAAAAAATGATTATGCATTTATCATAATTGCAGATCACGGAAATGCAGATTTTGCTATTAATAATGATGGCTCTCCTAATACAGCACACAGCACCAATCCAGTGCCTTGTTTTGCTGTTAACACAGGATTTAGTAGAATAGGAAATGGAAAACTAGGCGATATTGCCCCTACTATATTACAGATAATGGGCATTGAAATACCGCATGAAATGACCGGCAGCACTTTAATAAAATAACAAAATGGAACATATAAAAAAATACATAAAAGAGAATAAATCTAGGTTTATTAATGAGCTCGTTGAGCTTTTAAAAATCCCTTCAATTTCAGCAGATCCTGCCTATAAGAAAGATGTACTTAATTGTGCTGAAGAGGTAGCGAAATCTATGAAGAATGCGGGGGCAGAAAATATTGAGATTTGCGAAACATCAGGCTATCCAATTGTTTATGGGGACAAAATAATAGATAATAATCTGCCAACTGTTTTGGTATATGGACATTATGATGTGCAACCAGCGGACCCTTTAGATTTATGGGAAAACGGTCCTTTTGAACCTATTATTAAAAAGACGGATATTCACCCTGAGGGCGCTATTTTTGCTAGAGGATCTTGTGACGATAAGGGGCAGTTTTATATGCATATAAAAGCTTTTGAGTTGATGATGAATACAAATACCTTAGCATGTAATATTAAATTCATGATTGAGGGCGAGGAGGAAGTGGGGTCTGAAAATTTAGGGGTTTTTGTTAAAGAAAATAAAGCAAGATTAAAATGTGATGCAATATTAATTTCAGACACAGGAATTATTGCAAATGATACGCCATCTATTACAACAGGGCTGAAAGGTCTTAGCTATCTAGAGGTAGAAGTTGCGGGACCTAGTCGCGATTTACATTCAGGATTATATGGAGGAGCTGTTGCTAATCCAATTAATATATTATGCGAGATGATAGCAAAAATGAAAGACGAAAAAAATCACATTATGATTCCAGGTTTTTATGATAATGTAATGCAGTTATCAGAGTCAGAAAGGGCTGAAATTGCGAGAGCTCCTTTTTCTTTAGATAAATATAAAAAGGCCTTAAACCTTTCTGAAGTTCATGGCGAAGAAGGATATACTACTATGGAAAGAACAGGAATCAGACCAACACTAGATGTAAATGGCATATGGGGAGGCTATACTGGTGAAGGAGCCAAAACTGTAATCCCTTCAAAAGCTTACGCAAAAATTTCTATGCGATTAGTTCCTAATCAAAGTGACAAAGAGATTACAGAGCTTTTCTCTAATTATTTTAAACAAATAGCTCCAAAATCAGTAAAAGTAAAAGTCACTCCTCATCATGGGGGAGAGCCTTATGCCTCACCTACAAATATTCCTGCTTATATAGCGGCAAGTCAAGCTATGGAGGTTACTTATGGAAAAAAGCCTGTTCCTGTAAAAAGCGGAGGCTCTATACCTATTGTTGCCCTTTTTGAAAAAGAATTAGGAGTAAAATCTATATTGCTTGGTTTTGGCTTGGATTCAGATGCTATTCATTCTCCAAATGAGCACTATGGAATTTTCAATTATTTGAAAGGAATAGAAACGATACCTCATTTTTTTGAGAATTACAGAAAGTTACGATAGATAATGTTTAGGAGTATTTTTTTGTTATTATTTGTATGTGTTATTAGCTGTAGCGGTCAAGCACAAAAAAAAAAATTGAACAAACAATATAAATATACAAACTCTTTAATTGAAGAAACAAGCCCCTATTTACTTCAGCACGCATACAATCCTGTTGATTGGCAACCATGGAATGAAGAAACTTTAGCAAAAGCAAAAAAGGAAAATAAATTATTACTTATTAGTATTGGTTATTCAGCTTGTCATTGGTGTCATGTTATGGCTCACGAAACCTTTGAGGATTCTACAGTTGCGCAATTAATGAATGAAAATTTTATTTGTGTAAAAGTAGACAGGGAAGAGAGGCCAGATATAGATCAAGTGTATATGACAGCCGTACAATTGATGAACCAAAGAGGAGGGTGGCCTCTTAATTGTGTAGCATTGCCTAATGGAAAGCCTTTCTGGGGAGGCACTTATTTTAGAAAAGAGGATTGGGCGCAACAAATTTTAGAGCTTTCAAATATTTACAAAAAAGAGCCAAATAAAGTGATTGATTTTGCTGAGAGGCTTACTTTAGGTATTCAGCAAGTGGAAAACATCGGCTTAAATACACAAGAGGCTATTTTTACATGGGAAGATTTAGACAATATGGTTGGCTCTTGGTCTAAACATTTTGACAATGTAGAAGGAGGTAGTAATGGGGCTCCAAAATTCCCTATGCCAAATGCGTATAGTTTTTTATTAAAATATGCTCATTTATCTAAAAATACACATGTGCTAAATCATGTTAAATTGACATTAGATAAAATGGCTTTTGGAGGCATTTACGATCAAATTGGTGGTGGATTTACACGTTATTCGGTAGATGAATTTTGGAAAGTTCCTCATTTTGAAAAAATGCTGTATGATAATGGTCAGCTAGTTAGCTTATATTCAGAGGCTTATTTGAAATTTAAAAAGCCACTTTATAAAAAAGTGGTTTTTGAAACCTTGGAATTTGTTGAACGTGAATTGATGACAGAAAATGGAGTGTTTTATTCAGCTTTGGATGCTGATAGTGAAGGGGAGGAGGGGAAATTTTATGTTTGGAATGAGAACGAACTTAAATCGCATATAGGAGAGGATTTTAAAATTTTTAAAGATTATTATAATGTAAATAAAAAAGGTTTTTGGGAAAAGGGGAATTATATTTTACTAAAAAAGAAAACAAAAAACCAAATTTCAAATAAACACTCTATTCCCCTTTCTATTTTAGAAGACAAAATTAACGAATGGAAAACAATCTTATTGAAGGCAAGAGACAAACGTATTCGCCCTGGATTAGATGATAAATCATTAACTTCCTGGAACGGACTTATGTTAAAAGGATATATAGATGCTTATATGTCTTTTGGACACAAAGAACATTTAGAGATAGCTTTAAAAAATGCAGATTTTATAGCTAAGACACAAATGCAAGAAGACGGCAGGTTATGGCATTCCTATAAAGAGGGACGTTCAACAATTAATTCTTATTTGGAGGATTATGCACTCTTAAGCGCTGCATTTATTCGCCTTTATGAAGCTACTTTTGATGAAATATGGCTTAGAAGAGCAAAGCAACTAGTTTCTTATTCTTTGGAGAATTTTTATGATAAAAAATCTGGAATGTTTTATTTTACTTCGAATTTAGACCCCCCACTAGTTGCTCGAAAAATGGAAATCAATGATAATGTAATTCCTGCTTCAAACTCAGTAATGGCAAATGTGTTGTATGATTTAGGAACACTTTTAGGAGATGATAATTATAAAAGAAAATCTATTATTATGGCAAACAATGTAAAACCAGACATGCAAAAATATGCTTCTGGTTATGCGAATTATGCAAGTTTAATACTGAAAGAGATTAATCCTTATTATGAAGTGGCTATTGTAGGCAAAGATGCTCATAATAAAGCTATAAAATTGAATCAAAAATATATTCCAAATAAATTGTTGCTTGGAAGTTTAGAAAGTAGTGAGCTAGAGCTTTTGCAAAAAAAATATGTGCAAGGTCGTACTATGATTTATGTTTGTGAAAATAAAGCCTGCCAAATGCCAACTAGTAGCATTATAGATGCACAAAAGCTTATGAAGGAATGACTTTTTTATTTGAAGAAAATCAGAAGTTTACACAATGTTGGTTCTGGTCTGTTTTATTTTTTTCATTTATTTTACCTATAACCCCAGAAATTAACAACCCACCAGCTTCTTATTTATTAGTTATGATATTCACACTATTATTTGTCTATTCAATGAAGCTCAGAGTTTGTGTTAATAATAAAGGTGTTTATTATCAGTTTTTCCCATTTCATCTCAAGTTACAGCATATAAAATTAGAAGACATAAAATCTATAGAAGCAGTTAAGTATAGTCCCATAAGAGATTACGGGGGATGGGGAATTCGATATGGTTTTAAGGGGAAATGTTATAATGTTAAAGGCAATTTTGGGGTTAAAGTTTTTTTAAAAAATGGATCGCAGATTTTATTTGGAAGTCAAAAACATCAAAAATTAGAGAATAGTCTAAAAAAAATTATTTTACGATAATTAAAAAGTAATTTTTTTTCCCTTTTTGTATAAGTATGTATTTGTTGCTTAATAAGTTATCTTTAGATAATCGAAAATCTTCATTGACTTTTTCTTTATTTATGCTTACTCCATTTGCAGTAATCATTCTTCGCGCCTCTCCTTTGGATTTGAAAATTTGAGTTTTTTCCGCTAGAACATCTAAAATTCCAGAATTTAATTCTGATGTTTTTATTTTAAATTTTGGGACTCCTTCAAAAACAGCTAGAAAGGTATTCTCATCCAAGCCCTTTAAGTCAGCAGAAGTAGAATTGCCAAATAAAATATTAGATGCTTTTATTGCCATTTCTAAATCTTCTTCCCCATGAACTCTTGTTGTTACTTCTTCTGCTATTTTTTTTTGTAACAATCTTAAATGAGGGGCTTTATTATGTTCTGTGATTAGGGATTGAATTTCTGTTTGATTTTTGAGTGTAAATATTTTGATATAATTTTCAGCATCTTCATCAGAAGAGTTAAGCCAAAATTGATAAAACTTGTAAGGAGAGGTTTTTGTTTTGTCTAGCCACACGTTACCGCTTTCTGTTTTTCCAAATTTCCCGCCATCTGATTTTTCAATAAGAGGCGTTGTTACAGCAAATGCCTTCCCCCCGTCTTTTTTTCTAATAAGCTCGGTGCCGCTTACTATATTTCCCCATTGATCAGAACCTCCTAATTGCACCTTGCAGTTTTTGTTTTTCCATAGCCAGTAAAAGTCATAACCCTGAACTAATTGGTATGAAAACTCTGTAAAGCTCATTCCTGTTTCCAATCTGCTTTTCACAGAATCTTTTGCCATCATATAATTTACAGACATATGTTTTCCTATTTCACGGATAAAGTCCAGAAAAGAAATTTCTTCAAACCAATCGTAATTATTTACTATTTCAGCTGCGTTCAGATCACAATTAAAATCTAAAAATTTTTCTAATTGTTTTTGTACAGCAGATAAGTTATTGTTTAGTGTTTTTTCATCTAATAGATTACGCTCTTTACTTTTCCCTGAAGGATCACCAACCATGCCAGTTGCTCCACCAACTAATACAAAAGGCTTATGTCCACACTTTTGTAAATGTACTAAAATCATAATTTGAACTAAACTCCCAATGTGTAAAGAATCTGCTGTTGGATCAAAACCAATATATGCAGCAGTCATTTCTTTTCCAAACTGTTCTTGCGTGCCGGGCATGATATCGTGTATCATTCCCCTCCACTCTAACTCTTTTATAAAGTCCACGTTAAATAATTTTCTCAAAAATAGACAAATTATTAAACGGCATAACATCTGCAGTCTAAAATCTAAACTATTATCTTTGCGTCATGATATTTGTTACTGGAGGAACAGGCATGCTGGGCTCACATGTCTTATTAAGATTGGCAGAACAATCCAAGCAGTTTGTGGCACTTAAAAGAGAATCTTCTTCTTTAGATTTGTGTAAGAGGATTTTTTCATATTATAATGCTGATGAGTTGTTTTCTGAAATAAATTGGATTGAGGGTGATATTAATGATATTCCTTCATTGGAAAAAGGAATGAAAGACTGTGATTTACTTTTGCATTGTGCTGGTTTTGTTTCTTTTTTTCAATCAGATGTTGATCGTTTAAAAAAAAATAATATTGAAGGCACTGCAAACGTAATGAATGTTGCCCTAACCTCTGGTATAAAAAAAGCTGGTTATGTAAGTTCTATTGCTGCTTTAGGAAGGAATTCTACTACTGAAGTAGTAGATGAAGAGTGTTATTTTAAATCCACCAAGCTAGATAGTAATTATGCTCTTAGCAAATATTTTGCTGAGCAAGAAGTGTGGCGTGCTTCAGCTGAAGGATTAGATGTTGTAATTGTGAATCCTTCTGTAATTTTGGGGCCTGGTGAATGGCAAAAAGGCAGTTCACAAATTTTTGAGAAAATTTATAAAGGATTAAAATTTTATTCTAGCGGAAGCACTGGTTATGTTGATGTTGTTGATGTGGCAGAAGTATTAATTCAATTGTTGTTTTCTCCGGT
>CEUA01036086.1_pt1 | contig 35013 bp, 21 predicted proteins | sample 361541 | NCBI WGS metagenome assembly CEUA01 (sample SAMEA2623079, study PRJEB7988) | marine metagenome | isolation source: saline water (ENVO:00002010), including
TCAGGTGATGGAGATGGTGCATGGGTTGAATACCGAGTTAAAGATTCGGACAACTGGGGAAATTGGACTTATGTCACCCCAAATTCAGGTTATCCTAGCACTATGTCAACAGATGCACACACGCCCAATGGTGCCCCATCGGGCGCCGTTCCTGTATTTGCATCATCTGACCATAGCGGTTGGGTTACAAGTACTTTCGATCTAAATGCACTAGTAAATGCAAATTCTTCAGATATACAATTCAGATTCCATATTTGGACGCATCCCGACGCAGAGAATGAACGCCCAGGGTGGTTTATTGATAATATTCTATTCAATAATGATGGTATTAATTATGGGGCATGGCATCATGGTTGTTATACTCAAACATCTAATTCTTGTTATTATTCATCGAATGCTTATGGTTCTTTGGAACGTGTAATAGATTTATCCGGGACTAATTCTACTTCTAAAATTGAAGTTGATGTGGAATGGGACTTAGAAGGCTCCACAGTTGATAACGCATGCGTAGAAGTATCTCTAAATCAAAATACATGGTATGACATCTCTTCAACTGGAACAACTTCAACTTCTTCTGATTGTGCTTTAAGGTCGGGGGCCATTCCTGGATCCAGTGGATATACTGCAGCCAATGGCGAAACCTATGGTGATCAAAGTGGCCGAACAAGAACAATAGATCTTGTAATTCCCAATTCTTTCTTAAATCAGGCAACTGTTTATTTCAGAATAATTGTAGATACTGATTACTACACTAATTGGGGTGGATCTTTAGATGCCCGAGAAGGATTTACTGTAGACGAAATTAGAGTTGTTGATTATAGTGATTCTATCCTTTTCATGGATGATTTGGAAACTACATCTACAATGACTCATACTTCTATAGGTGCTACGGCAGATGATTGGCAACATTTAGTACTGCTTAGAGGGGCACAAACCGTTAGAATGGGTTTCGAAGATTCAACTGCTAGCGCACCATCAATTTCTGACGCGACAGGTTGGTCTAGGACTAATTCTATGAGCTCAGGTTCTTGTACAGGAGATACTTGTAAATGGACTTTAAACAAGATAAATTCTAATTCTGGCCCATCTGCTACTGCTTCATTCCCTTATGCATATGGCATAGCATTCTCAGGCAATTATGCCTCATACATACAGGAGGCAAGGCTATTCTCTCCTTCGTATGAAATACCTGCAAACGGTAATGCATTCTTCACTTTTGACCATTGGGCATATATGGAACCAAATTGGGATGGAGGAGCCGTTTTTATTAAAGTAAATAATGGTTCATGGCAACATTTCGATCCAGGAAATTGGTATGATAGTCAGGTAAGTTATAATTATCATAATTTATATGGTTATGATACCTTTGCTTCTCAATCCTCTGCAAATGGTGGTATGATAAATATGCAAGCAAGTTTACTTAACTATCAAGGCGATACTGTTCAATTTAAATTTTCCATGGGCACAGATGGGTATGTTAACTATGGTGGTTGGTTTATCGATAATGCTGGAGTAAGAATTGCTAATTACGGCAACCCTGGTGACTGGGTTAGTCCATCATTCTCGGTCGGAGATTTTGATGATTTCAATCTTGGAATAATAGATATAGATGCTATAATACCAGAAAATACCTCTATCAGGGCCTCATTAATTGATGCTTCTACAAACATAATAATGCCTGGTTATTCTAATATTTCACTACCCATTTCTCTTGCAGGAATTGATGCTGACAACCATCCTCAAATTAAACTGAAGCTGCATCTAGCTACTTCAGATCCTGAAGCAACTCCTGCAATTAGTAAAATTAGTATCGGAGGAAAAAGATTCTTGAATGCTGACTCTGGAAATAATGGCTGGTCGTTCACTCAAGGCGTAGAAGTAGTTGATGGATTACTAAATGCAACCCTTATCGCAGGAACTTTAATTTCTGACTTCATTCCTTCATCTAGGCCTATTAAAGCATTAAACATAGGCGGTAATATTTCTAATGGAGTAACAGTAACTGCATTGAATAATAACGGAGGTTCATTAGGGTATGCATCCAAGGGAAGTAGCATAGTATTTTCCAATATACAAACTGGATTCGGATTGTCAGTAAATTTACCGACCAATGCATGGATAGATAAGCTTGTAGTAACTGCTGTATTTGCAGAGCCCGCTAGTAACCCGGTTATCGACGTCCTTGATGATGGAATTTCTGACTGGGCATTCCCTCGAGGAGATTCTTATGGGCATTATGGATGGCAGTCAACTCTTGCTGGCTTCGACTCTTCAGAAAGTCCAGTAATTAGTAGAACTGTTGTTTTAGATGGTTTAAATCCGCAATATCTTTCAATTCTTATTCCTGCTGAAGCATCTGTGAGTTCGGGAATAATTGCAATTTCTCCTGATGCAGATGGATTTGAATCTCCCGTAACACTTACTTTGGCAGGTTCATCACAAACCGGGCCCTCAGGCGACAGTATATTTTACAATACTCTCAGCCCTTCTCAGATTTCTGCAATTTCGTTAATTACTGGCTCCCATACTGATTTAGATACTGGGAGATTGTGGCGAGACGTACCAATTGAATTAGATTCAAATATGGCTCAAACAGTCTCTATATCGAGACTTGGAATAAATTATTTATTATTTGAAAATATTTCTGGTCTAGAACCTTCTCTTTCTGAATATCATGAGTCAATTATGGATTCATTTCCAGAATACGAAGAAGTGGAAATTCCTGTAACATTTTCTGCTGACATAGGCTCTATTTCTATAGATGGAGATATAATTTATGATTTCTTAATCCAAAATAGGGATTTTTCTGTACCAAACACATTCTATCCTAATGGCGAATCTGTTCAAATATCTACGGCTCACCACCATCTTAATGATAATTCTGAACTATCTGAAATAACTCTTACTGGCTCCGCATCAGATGGCAACACTCTCCTCTTCAAAGTTGAGAATAGCCCTGATGGTCTTTGGGGGGCTGGTGCAAATCCCGTTACATTCTCTCAAGTTTCAGGCTCTGATAAAGCACCACTAGATATTTCTTCAAGTTATGTTGAGATGGTGGCCAATACTGACGGAGGTATGGATATCGTTGTTAATTGGATATTTGATATCTCATGGTATTGGGATGATGTCGATGATATACATTGGATTTCTCGTGCTAATGATATTGATGGAGATACAATATGGCCAGCAGAACAATTTAGTGGCCGTTCTGGTGCACAGGCAGTGGAAAATGATCTACAAATTGACTATTTCGAAGTTTATGATTCTAATGGAAGGTTGATATCAAATATTTATGACAACTTATTCTATCCTTTCCCTATTTTGGAAGGTAGTGAATTAAGCATATCTGGTAAAATAAGATTCCAAGACTCTTCAAGTCATAGGCCCCTAAGTAGTGACTTTACTGTTGGATTGAATTTGTCAGGCAATGTTTATGCCTTGGATTCTAATTCTGAGGGAGTATTTTCTGGAACGATTAACGCTCCCTCTGGCCAGGAAGGTATTACTTTATCTCCAATTATTATTTCTATAGGCCCGTCCACCGGATCTTTTGGTGCTGACGATGTAACGGGACAACCTCCTATGATTGATGTTGTCATCGACAATAATCCGCCATTAGCAGGCCCAATACAGATTAATACTCCTATCGGGTTACAACTAGCTGATGGTATGGTTTCTGACCCAACTACTCCTTTTAGGCCATATATTACAGTTAGTGAAAGTGAGGCTAGAGGAGATTCTGTAACTCTAAGATATTGGCGTACTGGTGTCGATGATACTGATGGCGATGGAATAGCGTCTGAAGGCGAATATCAATCACAATCACAACCCTTAACTCCAGGCTTGACTGGAGAACAACAAATACAATTCTCTGCAATTGATGTTTCAAGTTTAGATAACGAACCAATACTACTTTATGTAGAAGGAAGTGATTGGGCAGGACTTACTTATTATGATGGTGGAACGGGAGGAGGACCAGGAGTAGATAATTCATGGGCGAACGTAATTATAGCCGTAGATGAACCCACACAATTCGCTGGAGACAGTATAGGAATAGGGCAGGGGCAAAATGCTGCTTTCGATTTAGATCGAAGAACAAATAATAATGTAGACTTCTATCTGTTACCTGATGTATTACATACATTCAGTATACAAATAGATGATCCGAATGGAGTACACACATTGGATAACATTACAGTAATGATGTGTGGATATGGTACTAACTTAGGATTATTCACAGTCGCGCCTTATTCAGGAGAATTATGGGCTCCGGAGGATAGTATGGTCACCCCAATCAATTATCAAACAGAAGTTATTACAAATTCTGTCACTAAGGTACATCTAAGTTTCAAACTATCATGGGAATTCCCCTGGGATGATAATAGTGTTGCATGTAAACCGAGAGTAACCATTGATGATAATCTAATAACCGTTGCTGAATCTGATGTTTTGAGTGCATTATCTTGGAAATTAGATAATAAATTATCTGCAATTCCAGAAGAAGTATATGATCTCACTCTTCCAATTATGGAGTCTACTAATAATGAACTATATTTAAAACAAAGTGACGAATTTTCTATTTCCGGAGCAGTATATTACGCGGGCTCAGGTGAAAAATTACTTTCAATTAATGATGAATTAGGAGTCCAGATAAAATTAATCTATGGTTCTGAAGAACTTATTGCGGATTCATTGGTGGATTCTAATGGATTATTTAATTCTTCATTACAATTGCCTTCTCGCGCACCTTCAAACCCAATAATGTCAATTTCAACCGAAGTTACCAATCTACCTGGACTGGCATTTTCTTTGGATAATTCAGATGCATCGGTAACTGTGGATGGAGACTCTCCCACAGCCCGTTTCGATCAAGTAATCTATCCGGATTCTTCATTAACATCACTGGGCAGTAACTCTCTCAGTAATGTTTTAGTCACAATTTCAATTGTTGATGAGTTTGGAATGCAAGACGGCCCTCTGATGGTTTCTTGGGAATTCCTTAGAGCAGGAGGGGCAATAGTTGGAACTCAGGCTTCTGGAGAATTGTCTTTAATTTCTTTCTCTGATGGAATTAGTATTTATGAAGGTATAATTGACTTCACTCCACTAATAGATTTAACTTTCCAATCAGGTGATCAGATAGCAATTTGGATAGATTCTAAAGATAAGGCAGGAAATCCAATAATGGGACTAGGAAGTGAAGAAACTCCAAGAATGCCGAGATTTGACATCGTGGAATTTTTAGGTCAATATACAAGAGAAATAACAACTCCAACTAAGTATCCTGCAGTAGGCGATATACTAACTATCGTTACTTATTGGGAAAACCCTGGAAAACTAGACGGATCCTTTTCTTTGGGATTATGGGAAAAACAGGCTGATGGGCAGTGGACAGCATCTCGCACAACTCAACAGTATGGGGACCAAGAAGTGTCCTTAGAATCTGGAAGCTCTAGTGTATTAGTCTCCTTTGAGTATGAAACATGGCAAGTAGGTTCTCCTTATTTGGTAATAATAGTTGATGGAGATTTCGACAACGTTAATGGAATGCAACAAGAAATTGTTGGCATCAATGTGGATATTCCTCCAACAGTTGATTCTGGCGGTTCAACTGTTTGGTTATTAGGGGCCGGCATAGTAATATTCTCAGCAATAGGAGTTTTAGTATTTGTATTGAGAGGAAAGGGAGAAGATTACTATGATGACGAAGATGAATACTACGATGAAGATTAACGCATCTTCGAGTTTTAATTTAACCTACAATATCTGCCTTTGAGTTAATATTTGACCTCTATGATTTATAGACTATTGGATGTTGACACATTATAGAAAGAAGTATCTTTCTAGATGGGATTTGGATGCAAATAGGTAATGAAGAAGTAAAGGATGTTGATGATTTAAGAAGTGAGTTAGAAGATTTAAAATCTCTTGTTAATACTCTCTTGACAATAATTATGGAAGAGGCCGATGGTGTCCAGAGTGGTGCAGCACCTGCTCTCAGTGATCAACCTAGACGTGGATATTGTATGTAGTTAGTATTGAACTGGCTCTGGATCAATACTTCTCCATAAATACCATGTAGCAATAGTCCTCCATGGTTTCCACTTTACTACAATTTCCTCTATTTGTTTTTTGTCCATTTTTTCTCCTTCATTGTAAATTTTCTCTAACGCTCTTATTGCGCCAATATCTCCCATTGGAAAAATATCCTGCCTCATTAAGGTGAATATAAGAATCATCTCTGCTGTCCATTTCCCGATGCCTCTAATCTCAACTAATTTACTTATTACCAATTCATCAGATAATCCGTGCCAATTTATCTGATCATAACCATTCAACCATTTTTCAGAGACAGATTTCATGTATTCAATCTTTCTTCCTGAGATGCCACAATTACGCATAACATCCTTATCCATTGAGAAGATAATTTCAGGACTTATTTTTTCAAACTCTTTTGATAACTTATTCCAGACAGTATCTGCAGCCTTTACTGATATTTGTTGCCCAACTATTGAACGAATGAGTGTAAAAAAAATATCTCCTCTTGTTGTAAGTGCAGGAAATTCATACAAATCAATAATTTTCCTCATATTAACATCTATTTCTTTGAGGCTCTTTTTCCCTATTTCCCAGTATTCAGGAGTTAGATTTTGCATTTGATCACCCTTTAATGACTGCTAATGGCCTTAGTCTAGCCACGGGCCTCGCCAATGCAGCATTTTTTGTTAATTCAATAACATCATCAACATTTTTATATGCATCAGGGGCTTCTTCTGAGAGTATATTTGTTGTTTTAGCATGTACATATATTCCTTTTTCTTCTAATTCCTTTTTCAATTGTATTGAGTCAATACTATTTCTGGCCGCCGTTCTTGATAGCCTTCTTCCTGCTCCGTGACAAGAAGATGCAAATGCATCATTATTGCCATTTTTGGGGCCTGCAAGAACCCATGAAGCAGTACCCATATCTCCTGGGACAAGAACAGGTTGTCCAATCCCTCTAAAACGTTCTGTCAATTCAGTATGGTCTCCGCCCAATGCCCTTGTTGCGCCCTTTCTATGGACACAACATTTACATTTTTTACCATGAATGTAATGTTCTTCAATTTTTGCAATATTATGACTAACATCATAAATGACTTCTAAATTACTATCTGCCCCCAATGTCTCTCTGAGTACAGTTCTTAATTTTTGAGTAAGCGCAGATCTATTTGCAAAGGCATAATTACCGGCCGCATTCATAGAATCTACATATTCTTGACCTTCTTTACTATGTATTGGCGCGGACGCCAGTTGCCTATCTTTTACTTCAATATCCCATTTTGGTGAATACCATACATCATCTTTTCTTCTATAGTTCGACTCTATCGTTTTTACATGTTCAGAACATACTTGGTGTCCTAGTCCTCTAGATCCAGTATGTATCATTACTGTTATCTGTCCCTCTACCAAACCATATGCCTTCGCTGCTTCTTTATCGACTATCTTATCAACAACTTGCAATTCTAGGAAATGATTTCCCGACCCTAATGTTCCTAATGCCTTTTCACCTCTTTTCATCGCTCGTTCACTTAGACTTCTTTCTTGACTATCTAATAATCCGTTTGATTCAATACTGGCTAGATCTCTATCTTCTCCCCAACCATAATCTATAGCGGCTTTCGCTCCACTTGAGAGTACAGACTGGAGTTGTGTTTGATTTAGGTTTACTCCTCCCTTTCTATTTGCTCCTGCAGGAATTCTAGTGGCTAATTCTGAGGCTATTTTTTTAACATCAATATCATTTACACTCATATCCAGTGAACACAATCTAACTCCACAATTGATATCAAAACCAACTCCTCCTGGTGAAATTGATCCTCCTTGTTCTCCTACTTCCGTGTCTGTTGCTACTACGCCTCCAATTGGAAATCCATAACCAAAATGCCAGTCCGCCATAGCCCAAGCATTTCCAACTATTCCAAATAGAGAAGCAGTATTGATAATTTGATTTGGAGAACGATCATCTATATGTTCTTGTATATGTTTTTTATCTGCTACCATTAAAGCATCAGTTAGCATCCTTCCATGCTTCTTAATACGCATTCTTCCCGGCCCTGCAGACTCCAGATATTCTCTCCACTCTGCGCTCATGGGCATACGTAATATCATCGCCCTTTCAAATAGTCGGGACGATATTGGACATTGACTTCAAGACTAATCATCAAATGCGAGTGCCAACAGTGGTACGTGGTACGATGGCTTTTGGAGATATTAATATCCCATTTTGGAAGGACTCTAGTCATTATCGCAAGGAATGCTCCGTAACAAAACTCAACTTCTGGACGAGGGATGAGAAAAGAACCACGTGTGGAGATTCAACTGAAGATCCTTACACATTTATTGGTAATCCATTGATTAAGGGATTCCCTATGAAGGGTAAGCAGTTGAAAGATGCCATGAGGCAAACGTTTCTTAATTATTTCAATCAACGTAACCATAAGATTATTTCTCCTTATCCAGTTATAGCCAGATGGCGTGATGATATACATCTAACAATAGCTAGCATAGCTGATTTTCAGCCACATGTAACTAGTGGTCAAGTACCTCCTCCTGCCAATCCTTTGGTAATCAGTCAGCCATGTATAAGATTAACCGATGTAGCCGCAGTTGGCCGCTCAGGACGTCATCTATCTACTTTTGAGATGATGGCTCATCATGCTTTCAACAAACCAAAAGAAGATGATGTAATATACTGGATAGATCAATGTGTACGTTATTGTGATGAAATGTTGATTGAAACTTTCGGAATATCTCCTAAAGATATTACTTACGTTGAGAATCCTTGGTCCGGCGGAGGTAATGCAGGGCCAGCGCTCGAGGTAATTGTCGGCGGCCTAGAATTAGCGACTTTAGTTTTCATGAACTTAGAAGAACACGAAGAAGGAGAAATTACTATCAAAGGTTTGAGATACAAGGAAATGGATTTACAGATTATAGATACAGGCTATGGACTTGAAAGATTTTGCTGGGCAGCAGCAGGTACTCCAAATATATATGAAGCCATATATCCTGAATTAGTTAATTGGTTAAAGAATATCGCTGGATATGATGAATTAATCAAATCTCTAGAGATAGATGTTGATTTAAATTTACTTTTGGCTGAAATATCGAGACTATCGGGGATTCTAAATATCGATGTTGGAACTGACGTAAATTCCCTATATGGGACTCTAATTTCAAGAATTAATGATTCTGGATATAAAATAACACTCGAAGAATTAAAGAAAATAACCGAACCACTTTCATCAATTTATGCAATACCTGATCACTTGCATGCAATTTGTAATATGCTTGGAGATGGCCTTATCCCTAGTAATTCCAAAGCAGGCTACTTAGTGAGGATGCTTGCAAGGCGGGTTTGTAGGATGAAAGATAATCTCAGCATTTCTGTCAATTTATCTGATTTAGCTCAAAAGCATATTGAATATTATTTAGATACAGATTTATTTATTCAATCTAAAGAGGGAATAATGGAAATTTTGGACTTAGAAGAGAAAAAATATTATGAAATGATTAGAAAAGGTAGGGCAGCAGTTAATACTGCACTGAAAGATATTGACAAACTCTCATCACAAGTCCCTGATGAGATACTGTTCCGACTTTCTGAGGAGAGGGGAATAAATCCAGAAATGGCAGTTTCTATAGCTAATGAATTAGGTTGGGAAAGAGTATCACTTCGAGTGGGTTTTGCTGCAGATATGGCTGCCAGAAATGCTCTAATTACGAAAGAAGCATCCAAGGAAAAAAATAGATCAAAAATTACTAATATTTTTCCAGTAAAGCCAACTTTACTTGATTATTATGAAGATACTAAAGCAACCAAATTTACTGCAGAAGTTCTAACTGTCATGCCGTTATCTGAATTTGCTCCAAATTCCTACACCTTTTCAAATGAAGTAGAGGGCAATCCTCAATATATTGTAATTCTGGATCGTACATTATTTTATCCTGAAGGAGGAGGTCAACTTGGCGATCAGGGGATACTCAAACAAGCAAATTGTGAAGTAAAAGTACTTGATACAAAAATATCAGGAAATGTTGTACTCCATTTTACCGATTCCTCTCTAGAAATTGGACAAGTAGACGGTTCAATAAATTGGGAAAGACGCAAACAATTAATGGACCATCATACTGCAATTCATGTAGTAGGGGGCTCTACAAGGGAGTTATTAGGGACTCATATCTGGCAAGCAGGTTCGAATAAAGGGGCACGTTATGCTAGGATAGATGTCACTCACCACTCTAGAATTAATAGAGAATTATTGAATAGAATTGAAGACAGGGCAAATGATATTATATCTAAAAATTCCAAAATAGAGAAATTAGTTCTAAGCAGGGCTGAGGCAGATTCACGATTCGGTTTCGAGATTTATCAGGGAGGGCCCCCAAAGCATGATCAGATAAGAATAATTAAAATTGATAATTTTGATATTCAGGCATGCGGAGGAACGCATCATGATAATTTAGGTGAAATTGGTGAAGTTAGGATAGTTCGGACCAGTCAAGTACAAGACGGGGTAGAGCGTCTCCAGATTGTGGCAGGAGAGACGGCGCGTGAATATGCGCGTATGCAGGAACAAATTTTGAATGAAACCTCAGAGTTATTGGGGGTCAGTCACCAAGACTTACCTAAAACCGTTTATCGTTTTTTTGAAGAGTGGAAAATGCAGAAGAAACACATAGAGGATTTGGAAGGAGAAATTATACGTTTACGAACAAGAGGTGGCGGTAATGAAGCCATAATGCTCGATGGAGTTAGATATGTTATAATGGAAGTTACGGGAAATTCTAAGCAAATGATGTCAATGCTTGGAGAATTGACCAGAAATGATGAACAACCAACTCTTGCTATAATAGGTAGTCGTGCAGAAGGAGGAAAATTAATAGTCGCGATGACCGAGAATTCTTCAGCCTCTGAGAGGCATAACGCTGTCGAAATACTCAATAGAATTTCTGGATTTATCAAAGGAGGAGGAGGAGGCAAACCTTCTTTCGCTCAAGGAGGGGGTTCAAATCCAGATGGAATAGGAGATGCGTTAGATGAGGCTCGAAAGATTTTGGGAATAAATGGACTTTGAAATCGATGTTCCACAACTAATCTAGTATTTTTATCCGCTGACTTGATGTTATGATTGTCCTACGCGGCTACATGGTAGATCAGGTCGAAGTGTCATCTCGAGCATCTAATATTGAATATGCAATTCGTGATGTTGTCGTTCCTGCAATTAAATTGGAATCTCAGGGGCATGAGATAATTAGATTGAATATTGGCGATCCTCTGGCATATGATGGTCTACCTACTCCCATTCATATGATTGAAGCATTCAAGAAAGCATTAGATAGACAAGATAATGGATATGGGCCTTCTTATGGTTTGCCTAGTCTTAGGGCAGCCATAGCATCTTGTGAATCAGACAAGGGATGGCATTGTTCTTCTGATGATGTTTATGTTACGCATGGAGTTACAGAAGCATTACAAATAATATTTGCCGCCTTTCTTCAAGAAGGAGATATCGTCTTAGCACCTGGCCCTCATTATCCTCCTTACGTAGCATACCCTCAGATGTATGGAGCTAAAACTGTTGAATATAGGCTAAATTCTACTGATGGCTGGAAAATAGATTTAGAAGATATTAAGTCTAAAATGAATGACAATGTTAGGCTTTTAGTTCTAATTAACCCAAATAATCCAACCGGTAATGTAGCCACGAAAGAAGACATAGACTCATTAATAGAAATTGCTGATAAATGGCCTAATTGTACAATAATTGCCGATGAGATATATGACGGACTAGATTTCTCAGGGAAATTCTGTTCCGTTGCATCTAGGTCCGAAACAACCCCTGTCATAGTCTTGAATGGAGTATCTAAAGTATATTTCGCACCAGGTTGGAGGGTTGGATACATGGCTTTGCATGATCCTTGTGGGAATCTTAATTTAGTCAGAGACGGAATAGAAAGATTACTCCGTAGCCGCCTCTGTGCATCAACTCCTGCTCAATATGGATTTTTGGCAGGACTAGAAGAGGATTCAAACTGGCTCAATAATCATAAAAAAATGGTTAAAGAGAGATTAGACTACTGCATGAGGAGAATTTCTGAAATTGATGGTTTGGAGTGTGAAAAACCAGGGGCTGCATTTTATTTATTTGTAAAGTTAACAAAACCAGAACTAGCGCAAGATGATAAGCAATTTGTTCTAGATTTATTAAATGAAAAACACGTACTTGTAGTCCATGGTTCTGGTTTTTCTTCTGAATTCGGGCATGGCCATTTTAGAATGGTCTGCCTTCCTTCAATTGAGATATTAAGCGAGGCATTTGATAGAATTTCAGATTTTATGTGATTAAAATGTCTTGGTTCTCAGGTATAATAAATAAAAATAATCGCATTAAAAATTTTATCCCATCAAACCGTTGGTTTCATTACTCTAATGGTGCTATTTTGGATTATGGAGATAAAGGTAAGGCCATTTGGATTGCAGATTCAAGTTGGTTTGAAAAATGGTTCTTTGGAGTTGAAGAGAGATTAGGGTTGATTTTAGGTAAAATGCTAATTCAAGCTTCTTCAGAATCTACTGAATATTTCTTGATTTCTAATCAAATACAGATTCCAAAGAATAAAGATATAGGCAGTTGGAAGGAATTATTAGAAGATTGGTCGTATAAAAATTTTGGATCATTTTCTTCACATTCTAAAAGTCCTAATGAAATAAACATAATAATAAATAATTATGCCAATTTATACATAGCTATTGGCTCACTTTCGGGGGCTTTTGAATATCTTACTAACAATCGATATAAGTTCCGCTGGAATGATTCTGAAACATCAATTATACTAAATTTTGAGCCTATAAGTGATATTTTTCCTCCTCCCTCTCCTACTCAGAATAATCTTCATGTAGATATTTCTGACTCAAAAAAAATTAATAATCCAGAATTATGGGAAATGTTTTCAATAAATAATAAGGGAATTTGGCATATTCATAACTCACGTAAGATAGTTATTTCAAATGATTTATTTGTCAGATTTGAACAAAAAAGCCTTCCTTTTTTATCGGATGTAAACTTTGGTAGATTGAGTGATTATGATTGGAAATTATCCGATGAAAACAAATCCAATTGGTGGTCTGCATCGGCCGACTCGGCAAGAGAATTATTTATCGAATCAGCGCATCATATATTGATAAGAGAGGATGATGATTGGAAAAAAGTAGGCCAGAAACATCTCGGTATGTATGGTCTAGGAAGAATAATTCAGGCTAAATCATTAGATGATTTTGGAGAGACATTTTTCGAATTAGAAAGTTTATTTCATCCTTCTGTAGTTTGTGGTATTCTTCTTGCATGCTGGGAGCGGGCTTATGGTAAGAAAGGTAGATTAATTTTAACAATGAATAAAGAAGATTTTTTTGTGAAAATTTCTTCTTCTCAAGATACTCTAACCCCTCAATATTAATCGTGTGTTGTGAAACATTATATCCAAACCCAAATTCAATGGAACGTTCTCAAGTAGGGGGCGGGTGTTTGTATGGCTCTAAATCACAACCAATATGCTGTTGCTGCTATTGCCGCAACTCTGTGTTTAGCAGGTATCTATACTGTAATCGGAGCAGCCATTTCAAGTACAGATACAGGAGGATTCGACTCTGCAGTTGATGATATTTTTATTACCGAAGATGAAAATCCAAAAGAATGCCCAGAAGATGTACCTACAGTTGGCTGCGATTGGGATGGAGATGGAATACCGGATAGAATGGAACAAACTCTCTATGGTACTAATTGGCAGAAGGCAGACACAGATGGTGACGGCCTAGATGATGGTTGGGAAATTGATAATGGCCTAGATCCTCTTGATACTGGTGAGCCTTGTATTTCATTTGATGATGAAGACCAAGGCGATTGTAAAGATATCCCTATCAATTCTGTAGATACAGAGCAAGAAACTGGTGAGCAAAATGAAACCTTTCCCAATCCTGATAATGGACCCCTTGGGGATCCAGATAGAGATGGACTTACCAACCTAGAAGAATCAGAGATTGGAACAAATCCTAATCTAAAAGATAGTGATGGCGACGGACTTAATGACAGGTGGGAATCTCAATATACCTACGAAATTGTCACATCTCAAGGTCCAATAACTCTCTTGGACCCCTTGGATGGAAATTGGAATTGCCCCCTTCTTTCTGCTTCTGTTCGTGCCGAAATTGAGATGGATATTGGTTCTTCTCAATGGGAGGAAATGGGGAATCAATTTGGCCATTCCTGTGATGCAGTACTTGATTTAGAACAACCCGAACCTGACAGTCTGAGGAATTATGTTGAAGAAAGATATGATACAAATCCATTAGCTGAAGATAGTGACAATGATCTTATAGATGACAGATATGAAATTGCTTTTGGTTTCATTGAATTAGATGTTTACTGTGGTGTTCCAGTTTTTGGAGTTTTGTCTATTGAAGCACCTTATACGGATAAAATGACAGGGCCGGGAGATTTAACTTGGTTTGAACAAGATGACGATGGAGATGGGAGGTTGAATGGCCCAGGTGATTGGGATAGTGATGGCGATGGTATGCCTGATGGATTCGAATACTGTTACAATGATTTATTAAATCCTTCAAATTCTACTGATGCCTATGGAGATAATGATGATGACGGACTCAATAATGTTGAAGAATTTGAAGTTTCTTATGTCTGGGGGGAATCAAATTTCACAAGTCCTTTAAATCCAGATACTGATAATGATGGCATGCCAGATGGATGGGAATATCTCAGTGGCATCCATCCTGCTGATGGTAGCAATGCAGATGAAGATCCTGATTATGATGGTTATGATATTGATGGAGATGGAGGAGTAAGGTATTCAGATATGCTAGGCGTAAGTACCGTCCAATCTATCCTGGTTGAAAAAGGAGATTACGTAGTTGAGAATCAAGCAATTCTTTGGGTTCAGACAGTACAAGATGGTAACTACGTGAATATACCTATAAAAACAGAAACAGCTGGTTGGGTTTATCATATAAATATTGAAATAAATGAAGAAGTAACTAGTAGATTGCAAGATTTAGTAGTTGTTCTTGAAGAGAATGAAAGGTTCACCAACTTTAACGAATATAATGCTAGAGACAGGGACCAAGATGGCATTGTGGACGGAAGGTCCACAGATCCATTGAACGAAGACACTGATAGTGATGGTTTAATAGATGGAATAGAAGTTATGGGTTGGATGATTAGAATTGTTGATGATGGAGTGAGGGATGTTATTGTTCGCAGTGATCCTGGCTCTTATGATAGCGATAGTGACGGTCTTAGTGATTCCATTGAATATTATGATACTTTTACAAATGCAACGGATAGGGACACTGATGGAGACGGTTTAGAAGATTATCGCGAAGCAATCACTGGCCATTATATAGAGATTAATGGCTCCACAGTTCATTATTTCACAAATGCATCTGCCTTTGATACTGATAATGACGGCCTTGAAGATGGCGAAGAAGTAATAGATGGAATGGATACTTATGTTACGCATGCAAATAATGCAGATACTGATGATGATGGTTTGAATGATGGAGGAGAGGTCCTCTACATACCTCGTCCATGGCAAAGTCCGACCAGTCCATTGAATAATGATACTGATGGAGATAGTCAACCTGATGGCTGGGAAATGCAAGTTTTCTCTGTACAACAGAATACAAATAGCCATAGCCTCTGGATTTCGACAACAACTTGGCTACCTCCTAACTGTGATTCTATGATGGAATGTGGTTTAGGGCCAGGAGGATGGGTTTGGTCAAATTTCAATACTGGATTTTCAACTTCTGGTGATAGGAATGGTGATGGCATAATGGATCCAAAGTATTTCCTACATGAGATGAATCTTTCTGATTTCACTGTACCAGAACAAGGTAGATGGGCACTTAATCCTTCTAGTATTTTACAAGACTCAATATATGATATAGATAATGATACGTTACAGAACTCTCTAGAAGCACCAGATAGGTGGAATACAAATCCCGTAGATCATGATAGCGATGGAGATTTGTTACCTGATGGTTGGGAAGTAACAAAAACTGAGCAGGCTTTGACATTAGGCTTGGTAGACAATAATACATTGAGTGCATTGGGATCACGCGGTCCAATGGACCCAAGGATGCCAGACTCCGACTTAGATGGTATCGATGACGGGCAAGAAGATTTTGATGGTGATGGTTTGAACATAACATATCTAAAAAATCGCTACTGCCCGGGCTGGGAAGATCCTCAAAACTCAGAGTGCCATATTGATCCATTTGGAAGCGGTGCCAGATTCTATAATGACCTAGCCAACTTTACAAATTATGAAGAATATCAAAATGGAACTAACCCAATATTGACTGATTCAGATTTGTGTGCAGATGGTTCTAATTGCCCGGATGGATGGTCTGATGGTTCAGAAGTTTATCATCAAGACCAAGATGGGGATGGAATGTGGTCAGGGTGGGAATTCTTCTTCGACTTCGATCCGTATGACGCATCAGATGCAGCAATAGACTCTGATGGAGATGGTTACATCAATAAATGTGAAAATAAATGGAATACTAATCCTAAAGATCCTCTTAGTTTCCCTTCTCAAGGCGAACTTTGTGATAATTATGATTAATTGTAATAATTTTATTATTAGTAGGCAGTAGTTAGTATGTCGTGGTGGATACTTCCAACTACTGCTGATATAGGCATACGGGCATTCTCTAATTCTCCTTCAGAATTATTAAGAGAAGTTACTTTAGGGTTACAATCGATTCAATTATCAGAAGAAGATAATGGGCACATGACATCTATTATACGCCATACTGGTCAGTGGACAGTGCCACTTGTTGATAATGATCTCGAGAGAGGAATAGTTCTTTGGCTTGAAGAAGTACTTTTTCATGGGTCAATCGAAGATGAGTGGTTAATTGATGCATCTTTTAAAATTTCCAATAATTCAATAGATGCCCAAGTATCTTGGGTCGATTCTAAATTTATCACAAGAGAAATTGAAATAAAGGCTGTAACGATGCATGAATTGATGTTCAGGGAAGTGACCAGCACTGAAGTGATTGTCGGGATAGATGACATCATTCCTACATTTGAAGGACCAGGATGGGTTGCACAAGTGGTTCTTGATGTTTGAAGTTAAGCTTCTATTCTTAGTATACTATTGCATTTAGAGCATGGTATTCTAAGTGGCCTAACATTGGATTGAACTTGGTTGGATTTGCCACAAGAAGGGCATTTTACATGTGGTCCTCCAATTTTCTTACTTATTTTTTCCATCGTTCCAGATGCCGGCGAGACTAGTGATATTGGAAAAACTAGTAAAATACTAGTTGAAACTATTCCTAATACTATTTGCATCGGCAAACCCATCCAATATATTGTAAAAGCCAAAGAACCTAGGACTAAAATAGTCACCATCGTAGGAACTCTGGCTCTTTTCTTAGTGAGCGCCATGCCAATCATAAGAGAAATTGAGAGTGCCAAAACCGATATCATTGCAGAAACCAATGGGCTAAAAAGGAAAGAATCAGGAGGAGTGAACTCAATTCTGAATTCTGTTTCAGAATCAACATCTGTATCTTCAACCGAGATGACTTCCATAATTATCCATCTTCTCAATTCATAGTCCATTTCATCAGCATATATTTCACCAAGACCGGTCAACATATTTGTTTTCATAGTGATTATTAAAGAAATCTCATTCCAATATTTTTCTGAAGAAGGTCTGACAAAATTCTCTATTAAAAGTTGCCTTTGACCATCTTGAGTCTTATATGATGACTCAATTGTAATTATTATTTCTTCAGAACTAAATGCCCGTGATTTCCCTAAATTAATATCTATTTTGGCCGGACCTAATTCTACTGGATCAACGCCTATTATGGATTCTATTTCTAGATATAGGCCATTTGCAAAGAAAGATTTCAAGTCAGATTTCGACCCAATCAAGTGGTTTTGCAGTGCTAATATTTCTGAGTCATCTACCTTTCCATTATGCTTATCAGAAGTCTTGACTGAATCTGAATATTCATTCAGATTTTTCCACCAACTATTTGAATCCAGAGTATTATTTCCAATATTATCTAAACCCCATCTTATCCATTGTGACATAGATCCATCAAATTCTATAGAAACTCGACGTTCTACCAGATTGCCCTTGAATGTTGCATCGGAATTAATTTTCAATGATGAACCTCCGCTTCTTAACGGCTCATTTTCAGGATACCAATCATTCGGACCACCTCCTTCTCCTATTTCGATCTCATGTGTTCTATTTGCTTCAAGTATCAGCCCAGGCTGGAGGGTCAATTCGAAATCAAACCTAACCATTATCTCCGAACCCTCTGGTATTTCCCAAACAAACGTAACTTCTACTCCCTCTTCCCTAAGTATCGAAATTGGGCTATCGCTTATTTCTATATTCTGAACTTTAGCCTTACCTTCAGATGCAGACCATGTTCTATCTTCAAATCCTGATTTTATTAGCACCGGGAAATATGCCAAATTTCCTAATACGCTAGCATCTTTCATAACTATGTCCAAGAGAGGAAGTTTAACTTTTATGCGGGCATTATATTCTTCAGAGCCCCAGAGAAATTTCACCCCTGTACTGTCATCTCCTGGATTAGTAAAAACTAAATTTTGTACATTTAGAGTTATTTGAATACTATCTCCCTCTGATATCGTGCCCTGTTCAACATTAACAGGAATTTGTAATTCACCTTGACCTGTTAACAATATATCTGGCATACCTAATGTCCCTTGGTATGTATTACCTCCAACTTTTACTTCTAGCGTTGCATTAAGTGTAAAACTAACCGCTCCTTGTAATTCATAAGGTATGACAAAATCCCATGTCCCATCGGAATAATCTCCCTCACTCCTCCAAGTAACTACCCATGTGCCAATTTTTACTTCCCCTCCTATTGAAGACGTTACAATCTCTTCTGTTGGCTCATCTTCAAGGTCGGAATAAAATGGAGATATCACTCCATCATCAGAATCTCCTAATAAAAATAAGTCAAATTCGGTTTGCGAACAGCACTGTTGTGATTCCTGTCCACTCGCACTCATTGGAGACAGCATAATCACAATCAAAAGTGCGGACAAAAACAATGCCCTGCCTCTTTCACCACCTATCATTTGCTTGCTGATTGATATCACGTCCTTGAATGCGCCGCTTACAAAACTAATTTAAAGGCATTTTTTGGCTTTTTTATTTTAACTATGTAACCAAATCATTTCAACTGGGCCTTCATTTGGTATTTTCTCGATTTTCACAAATCCAACTCTTTCTAATTGGTAAATCATACCTTCTGAGATATTATCTTTCTCTAATAAACCTTCATGGACTATTATTTCTTCTTTGCTTGGCACAAACAACATAGCGTCTCTTGAGTTATTTTTTGTTAGCCAATGCACTATTGGTCTTTTATCTATTATTTCAGTGGATTCAATAATTCCTTTTTTATCTATTACTGTTATACTTGCAAAATCTTTTAGCCTTAATTTATTACTTTTCTCTTGATCCTCTCTTTCAATATATGCCGATTTATTATTTTTATCGATTTTCCATTCTCTATATCCTTTGACAGTACCTTCTGGATGATTTGCTATTTTCAGTGTTATTGAATCCTTTTTTAACTTCATTAAATCCAATTCAATTTCTACAGGATTTCTGACAAAAGATCTACGTGGCGTCATTGAATCTATCTTTTTTACATTAAATGCCTCAATAGTTTGCATTGAGATTGATATATCTTTCTGAGTAAGTCCCAAATCAATCCAAAATTCGTTAAGAGATTCTGGATTAAAACCTCTTCTTCTGAATGACTTCATTGTTGGTAATCTGATATCATTCCATCCTGAGTATTCATCTTGCATTATTGAATTTCTCATTCCTGAGGTTGAAAATCCTCCGAATTCGAATACTTTAACACGCCCCCAGTATAATGTTTCTGGGTATTCCCATCCAAAATGTTCGTAAAGTAATTTTTGTTTTCTTGTACTATCCATCAAATCTTTCCCTCTAATTATGTGAGATACGCCCTGCTCATGATCTTCGATCGCACTTTGAAAATCTAATAATGGCCAGACTTTGTATTTATTACCAACAAGCGGGTGTTTATTATGCTGAATTCTTAATGCTGGCCAATCCCTCAAAGCAGGATTGGGGATGTCCAAAGAAGTCTTTACACGTACTACTGCACCTCCTTCTTTCATTTTTCCACTAGTCATTTCGTACCAATCATCCATATTTTCTTTAATACTTCTCTCACGATAAGGGCTACCTTTCCCACTTTCTCTTAATTTCTTGAATTCTTCTGAACTACATTTACATACATAACCAAATCCTTCTGAAATCATTCTTTCTGCATATTCCAGATATATCGGCATACGTTCACTTGCCCTAATGATCATATCTGGTTTTCTACCAGTTATCCATCCATAATCTTCTTCAATCCATTTGTAGGCATCCAAGAGAGGCGGTTTGACTTTAGTGTCGGTATCATCAAATCTTAAGATCACTTTCCCATCATATTTTTCGGCAAATTTCGCATTAATTACTACTCCTCTTGAGTGTCCAATCGTTAAAGGTCCATTTGGGTTTGGTGCAAATCTAAGTACAACTTTACCCTTTTCTGCGTTATTCAACTCAGGAAGTCCTACTCTACGTACTTGCTTTTTCCTTGTCAAAGCATCAGGATTTTCTTCGGTAAGTAATTTCCGTATGTATTCAATGCCGTTCTCTTTAGCCATACTATTTGCTTTATCAACTTCTTCTTCAACATAAGATTTCAGTATCTTAGCCTGTTCGCGCAAATCTTTCCTTTCAGACATTATCCTTCCTAATACGCTACCAGCTCTACCTTCTCCATTATACTCTAGAGAATTTTGAAGAGCATATTTTCTAACGATATTTTCAATCTCGGAGTCCCATTTGGCGTCTTCGGACATATTACATCATACTCTCAAACATATCACACATTTCACCATTCTCATTTTGTCCATTCTTGAAGTGTCTTTTGTGCAATCTTTTCTCCTAATTCACTTCTAACAGGAACGGGACTTTTGTGGGTCTGAATCCATATATCTTTTACCGTTTTCCAACTCCATCTCAATTCATTGTGAGGGCATCCTTCGGCAATCATTCTTTTTACTGCATTTCTCGTTATTGAGTCCGATGGATAACCAGAACCAATTTCAAAATCTGTATCTTTATTTATTTTCTCTATTTCAGAATCTCTAGTAACTTTTGCTATTATACTTGCTGCTCCTGTCACTAAATCTATTTCATCCATCTTATGTTTTGATATTATTTTGGTACTTTTCCATTTTCTCCCTAATTCTTTCTTTATATTATCGCCAAATCTTTTTTCATTAACATCACAAGCATCGACATTGATATATCCAATCTCTTTTGAAAAACCAATTTTCTCAATGGCGCTTGCAAATAACTTCACTTCCAACTTATTCAGATTATTCTCTCTCATCTCCCTATCTATTTCAAACGGAGAACAAATGATTTTACTAACTCTCCATTTCCCTTTTTCACAATTATCCATTATCGATTTAAAAATACTAACTCGCTTAACTTTACTCATTTTTTTGGAATCTATTATTTCCAATTCTTTCAATAATATAATATCTTCATTTGGAATTTCTAGTGCAGATACAACCAAAGGTCCTATTACCGGCCCTCTTCCTGCTTCATCAACTCCAATTATGGTCCTAACCATGGCCCTCTGTTGAGGCATTAATTATTGATTTATGCTATTTATTGAATCAAAACTCCGAAGACTTAATGTTGCTTATAGGTGCTGTATGGGCATGTCTCCTTTTTGGCCCTTTAAGAAAAAACCTCGCAAATCGCGTCTTAGAAAAAATGATTACACTGAAAATATTGTTGAATATGAAAGAACTACATCTTCAAAGAAAACAGATAAAGATAGCCATTTAAAAGATGAGAAATTTCTAAATGCGCTTAAGATCCTGGATAGGAAATCTAAAGATTAATACTCAGATTAATGGATCAGATGCTACTTTACTTATTTCTTCAATACTGAATTCTCCTGCGTGGATCGGTGTTTTTAATCCATATTTTTCACTTACAATAGGGTCTATCTCTCCAAACTGACCTATTTCAATTCCTTGAACCACTATTTTAGCTCCTCTTCCTAATAGCCAGGGCCCATTTTCTTCTTCTATTGCTTGAAATGATACTTCATCAATTTTTATTCCCAAATCTCTAATGATGGATTGTGCAAACCCCTTTGCTGCAGTAAAACCTCCTCCTACTTCTGCACATGACCACGAAAAAGCATAATTATTCTTTGATTCATTAATTATATGTCCCAATTCATAAATACGCTGTGGCAACTCTTGATGCCTATTAGCAGATAAAATTTGTAATAAAGAAGGCAATATGTACTGTCTAAGAATAGTATGGTCCTTACTAATGGGGTTGGCAATATTCGTAACCATTCCTTTACTCTTCCACCTAGTTCTTTCAAATTGATCCCGGTCATTCGATAGAGTCAAACTTTGTATTTCTTGGAGTCCAAGTGCCCGCAAGCTAAATCTAATTCTTCTATTCATTTGGGCAGATTTTAGTGGTATCGAGTCTAAGTGTACTGATGACATCTGCTCTGGCAAATTTTCATATCCAAAACCTATTGCTATATCTTCTACAATATCTATTGGATGCATTATGTCACTCCTCCATCTTGGCATGGAGATAATATGCTCTATTTCTCCAATGACACAGTCAGACCATCTCTCAGCATTGTTTGGGCCATCCGTAACAGTTCTTGATTCTATTAATTCTCCACCCATTTTAGTTATCGATTCTCTAATTTGTGAATTACTTAATTTTAAACCAAGTATTTTATGAATCAAACTTTCTGGAACTCTATAATTAATGGATTCTCCATTGGGTGTAGTAATTGTTTTTTTACCAGAGAATGATATTTCTAGATTTTCAATAATTCCTCCTCTTTCTCCAAGCGCTAGACAGATCAATAACAAACATGCTTCACATGATCTTTCATCTAAACCTGTTACATCAATAAAAAAATCCTTTGTTTCTTTTGTAACTGTGGTTTGTTCACCATTAATTATTGGTGGAAAGGAGATAACATCATCTTTTGAGTCCAATATTATCGGGAATTTCGTAACATCTTTCATAAGATGGGCATATTCTATTCCTTTTGGGTGTTTATCTAGAATTTCTGCAATACTCATTTCAAAATCTTCCGAAAGTGGTATGAATTTGAAAGAAGAATCTACTGTTTCATACCTGAATGGTGGTTTTATTTTTTCTAAATCATGAACTCCGATTGAAGATAATTTTCTTTTCCTACCTAATGTTAAGTGTAATTTTTCCTGATGATCCATCAATGTCTGTATGAATTTCTCTTTCTCTTCAATGCTATCTCCAGTTTTTACTCCTCTAACTATTGCTGACATTATTATTGGACGAACTCCTTCGAGACTTTTATCTACCTTTACAGTACCATTCCCCTTTTTAACTTCCATATTGGTATTTTCTATTTTATAATTCAAGAATGATCTAGATGCCTTTGCCAAAGTTTCATGACTCAATAAGTCAGGCCTGTCTGGAAAAACTTCTATATCTATATGTTCATTATTATTCTTTTCTACAGGGCAACCAATTTTAGTTAGCCAATCACTCCATAAGTTTGACTCATGCTCTATTCCATTAATTTCTTGAATATAATTCAATATTGCATGTTCCAGAGTTATCGTTGGCATTTTAATACCTCAATTCCCTAGCCACATTGGTAAGGATTTATTATATCCTATCAGCCTCAATCCAGAGATTGCTGCTGTATCATAATTATTTGCTCTTAGATTTCTTCTACCTATTTTCTCTAAACCATCAATTCCAAGTTCATGCATCCATTCTTTCAATTCCAATTCTTTCAATTCCAGATTCTTATTAATTTCTTCATCTTCTTCAGGGCCAATTATCGAAACACATCCTGATGCCACAGAAATAAGCATCTCTTTAACCGATGGTTGTTTATCTATTTTGATAAATACTTTTACATTGTTTTCCGCTAAATTCCAAGATTTAACTGCTAAACCTATCGTTGGAAGGCACGCAGCGACTCTGCTCCCTCCGGGAGCCGAAGCATCAACTACTACTCCATCTAACTTAAGCTCAACAACCAACCGAAATAATTCTTTAACTCTATTTACATGATTTTTCAGGAATATCATAGATGATTCCTTCATTCTACTTGCTAGGGATACGATTATAGCCTCTAACTCAGCATCATTGACATCTGGCATTTTAGCCAAATCGATTATAATTCCCGCGCAATTATCAATATGTTTAGTGGAATTAATTAAAACCTCTTCATCAATTCTAACAAAATCTATTTTTCTAGGATTTTTGGAAACTAATGCAGGTTGTGTCGTTGCATGGCTGCCTTTCCATTTTTGAGCAGTTTCACATTCAACAAGCCACGGAACTTTAAACAAAATACCCTCTGAATCTGGATTACTTGGTAAGATTAGAGTATAATTATCCACTGTTTTATGACTAGGAATTCTTTCATTATTGTCTGGTACTAGAACTATGTTCTCCATTCCTTCAGTAATTCTTGTCATTGGCTTATTAGATTCACCTTTTAGCTTACCTTTCTTCGCCGTTTCTAATACTAATGCATCTTCATTTATGCTTAATCCGATTGGATTCAATTGTTCATTGCAGTGTATCATTTCTTCTTTATCTATAGAACGCATTAAAACATCTTCACCAGGAGGAGGGCAACTTCCAGCTATTATCAATTTCCCTCCAATCATGCCTATTCCTGGTTCAGAACCTGTTGATCCTAAAATTATACCAACACCTCCACTCATTTTTGCTCCTACTCTATCTCCTGCATGACCTCTAATGATAATAGTCCCTCCACTCATCATTCCACCGGCCTCATTTCCTGCAGAACCCTGAATTATTATCGTCCCCCCTTTCATTTGATAACCGATCTTATCTCCTACGTCTTTTTCTACTATTATTTTCCCAGAATCTTGGAAAGCACCTAGCATTGATGTTGCTGAACCTTGTAATGTAAAAATTCCTCCTCTATTCATTGCACCAGCGCACTCACCTAGATTTCCCAATAGTAAAACTTTTGACTTATCTGGAAGGTGTGTTATAGCACCTATTTCACCATTTCTAGGTTTCTCGTCTTGGTCTCTTCCCCATCCTATCTTAACAAGTAAATCTTTCTTCATTGCTTCAATTAGCAATTTATCCAGTTGCCTATTAAGTTTAACACTTTTATTTGTAATCTCACGCATTTATCAATTCACCTCTCGTTTAATCGACTCCCGCATACCTTCGGAGAATAGATGTAGAAAAAAGGATATCCTATAATTAAATAATTTATTTGAGGTTATATTGATAGAGTTTGTTTAATTCGAACCAACCAAGCAAGTAGTGGGGATGTATCTCTAAATGATTAAAGTAGCTATAAATGGATATGGGACAATTGGTAAAAGAGTGGCTGATGCTGTTGACGCACAAGAAGATATGGAAGTAATAGGAGTTACAAAAACAGGCCCTAATTTTGGTTGTCAACTAGCCGTCAAAAAACAATATCCACTTTATTGTACTACTGATGAAGAAAACAAAATAAATGCATTCTCGGAACATGGGTATGTTTGTCATGGAGGGATTTCTAAATTATTAGAATTAGCAGACATTGTTGTCGATTGTTCACCTGGGAAAATGGGACAGATGAACCTTGAGAAGTATAAGAGTGCAGGAATTAAACATATCTTTCAAGGAGGAGAAAAACACGAATTAACGGGCCTATCTTATACTTCTTGTGCAAATCATAAATCTGCTCTAAATGCCGAAGGTGCTCGTGTAGTATCTTGTAATACTACTGGACTTTCGCGAACTCTTGTACCATTGTATGATGCTTGCGGAGATATCAGTGTAGAATGTACTATGATAAGAAGGGCAGCAGATCCAGGTGATTCTAGTAGGGGCCCGATAAATGCGATAAAACCTGTACTGAAAGTACCCAGTCACCATGGCATCGATGTGATGACTGTAAAACCTGAAATCAAAATAAATAGTCTTGCAGTTGCTGTCCCTACGACTCTAATGCATGTTCATTCAATAGTTGTTGAACTTCCAGATAATCATGATTTAACTACTGAATCAGTAATCAAACTTTGGAAAGAACAACCCAGGGTTATTGTGATGAATGGAACTAACAATCGCATACCAACCACTGCAGAAGTAATGGAACTATCTAGGGACATTGGTAGGAAATGGGGAGATTTGCATGAAATATTTGTCTGGGAAGAAGCAGTCTCTTTGAATGGTAATAAATTATATTATTTCCAAGCCATACACCAAGAGAGCGATGTGATACCAGAGAATGTTGACTGTATTAGGGCTTTGATGGGCACTAATTCCGATTGGAAAAATTCTGTTTCTATTACCGACAATGCGATTTCAAAATATAATGGCATATAATGATGCATTTGGAGTACACAGAACATTAATAGTCAAAAGGAAGACTATTCACGCGTATAGTGGATGGCACTTTCTAAAACGACAATTTTGGTTGTCGCATTATTCATGTTTACTCCTTTGTCAATGGTTTCGCAAGCCACTATTTATGATCAAAATATAGTCCAAAATGAGTCAGATATATCCACCGGTAATTGGCTGCCAATCCATAATGCTACAATTAATGACTATCCTTTGAGAGATTCTTCTAGCCTCATTCATTCTCCTTTTGGCTCATTTGACCCTCATGATGGGAATGTCCCACTTGGTCCAGAAGGTTTCATTGATCTTCACACATTCTCAAAAACAGGTATGGCCATTGTTCAATCAAAAACACCTGATTTAACGCCACTAATAACTGTTCTAGGAGGAGAAAATGATGTTTCAATATTAGATCATATTCCCGACGATTCATTAATAATTAGAATCAATGGTGAAGAAAAATCCGAAAAACTTTCAAAAATAGGGAAATTTACTGAAGTTAGATGGATTGGAGAATTGCCAATAGCATGGAAAATTTCCAAAAATTTAATTTCACATTATTTTGAAAACAGTAATCTCATTGATGTTGATTTAATTCCCGCTCAAGATTTATCCGTCGAAGAATTATTTGAATTAAATCTAGATATGTCCATCTTATCCTCTGACTCTAGAGATACTGTATGTGATAATTCTTTATGCCAAATTAAAGGCATACAACCATCGTTTTTGCCTTTACTTGCATCGGATGGTAGAATATTAAAAATAGATCCTGCTTCAATATTAATTCCTCATAACAATAATGCACGTTTACTTTCAGGTGTTGATGATGCTTTATTTCTATCAGGAAATATACTAAACGGAACTGGTGAAGTAATTGCTATCTCGGACACTGGTCTTGATACCGATCATGGTGACTTTGGGGGCCGTTTAAGAAATCCAGTGTACAATGATTTCGGGCCCGATAATTCCGGTGCGGATGCACATAGTGGCCATGGAACCCATGTCACAGCAACACTCTTGGGCGATGGCTCTGGAGATTCAAAGGCCACTGGAATGATTCCTGAATCAACATTTATTTTTTACCAATTAGAAGTTGATAACTCTGGGACATTCGCTCGCTGGGATTCTTTGTATTCTATGTTCTCACATGCATGGCAGAGGGATGCCAAAATTCAAACTAATAGTTGGGGGTCAACGAGTCAACTAGGAGAGTATACTTCTGATTCTCATTCTGCCGATTCTTTCACAAAAGATCATCCAAAATTTTTAGTTTTATTTTCAGCCGGTGACTCCGGCTCGAATGGAATTAGTTCTCCGGGTACCGCAAAAAATATACTAACAATTGGAGCATCAACTACAGGCGCGTATTCGAGTGAAGAAGCAGGACAAGTTTACGCAGAATCACCTTCTAGTTATACTCTTGACGGACGTATAAAACCAGACTTAGTCGCACCAGGAGTTATGATTTGTTCTGCAAGGGCTCAAGAAGCACAATTTACTGAAGGAGAATCCTGCTCTGATGGAGTTCATAGCGATGGAGAAACTCCTCTTTATATGACATTAAATGGGTCTTCAATGGCAACCCCCGTTGCCGCAGGAGCTGCAGCAATGGCACGTCAATTCCTAAGAGAGGAGATGAATATTTCCGAACCTCGTTCGGATTTAATAAAAGCGATATTAATTAATGGCGCTACAGATTTGGGTGAATCAGATATTCCCAACCCCTCAGAAGGTTGGGGCCAAATAAATATCAGTCAGAGCTTATTTCCTCAATATGGGGGCCAAGATTCCAATCTTCATTTTGACTACTCACGCTCTCTTTTACCTGGACATAGCTTCATTTATACATTTGATGTTTCTTCAGAATCTAAATTAGATGCAACTTTGGTTTGGAACGATAGAGAAGGATCAGTAACAGGCAATCAAAGTATTTCTCGCCTTGTTAATGATTTAGATCTAAAAATCACTTCTCCTTCTGGCTTAGTGTATAATGGTAATAATTTTATTTCAGGGTTTAGTGTCCATGGGGGATCCTTAGACACTGTAAATAATGTCGAGAGAGTAAGATTGGACACTCTTGAGGTTGGCACTTGGATGGTTGAAGTTGGGAATGCTAGAGGGAATTTACAAGACTATTCTTTAGTAATCTCAGCATTTGCTGAAGAAACATCAGAGTCTGATCTATCAATTATCCCTGATTCTATTTCTTCCATAAATCCTAATCCTCTTCAGGGTGATTTAATTTCCATTAACACTAAGTGGTCTAATAGGGCATCTTTGCCTACAGGGGCATATTCTATATCTGTCAGAGATTTGACAGATGATTCAATAATAGAAACTAGGCAAAGAGATTCATTGGAAGGTGGACAAATTGACTCATTTTCATTCACTCATTCTTTCGCAACCACAGGTTTACACATTTTACAACTTGAATTAGATTATCTCTTTGAAGTAAATGAATTAAATGATGAATCTTCTGGGTTAAACAATAATATATTCAATTTTTCTTTTAATGTTTCTCAGATAGGCGTTAGATTAACGCCTTTATTGCCTGACGGTACAGTCCCATCATCCTACGAAGAACTACTATTGGCCAAGACCCGCGATTTTGATCCAAGAACTCAAACATCAACTTTGTTTGAATTAGAAATGAAAAATGAAGGGACCGCACAGATAACCGTTGAATTAACAGTTTCTCCGTTACAAATAATCAGTGAATCAGGAATTTTAAATCAACCAGAAGATGATTGGTCTAAATCTCTTAGTGAAAGTGGGCCATGGGTATTAAATCCCAGTGGAGATAATGGCGATAGAGTAGTTATTTCTTTGAATTTATCTAATCTGGACGCCGATTTAACAAATAATGCCCTTATACGCTATTCATTGCCAGGGAATTATGTTACGGATTTGCTTCTATTCGACAAGAATGCACCTACAATTTCACATTCCATTAGGCTTACTACTGTTATTGATAGGGTTGAAGGGTTATTCACAGTAGTTGCGGGAGAGAATGATTTAGGGGCTATCCCAGGAGATTTTGCAACATTTTCTTTATCTATAAGAAATATTGGAAATGGACCTACACAATATAATGTAAATTGTGAGTCTCCAAACCGATGGATTATTCACATAGGCAGCTCTGAATCATCCGATTTAACTTTAGATCCACTAAGTAGATTACAATATCTGCCCCTTTTCATACATGTAAAAGTCCCTAAATCATTAGATGAACAACCAGCAGCAGGGGTGACCGAACAAGTAACTTGTACTACTATGTCGGTTCTTGACGCATCCATATATACTATAGAATCAGCCACAGTTGAGGTATTTGAAAGTAAACTCTTTTCAACAGAATTATTTGATACTGAAAGTAATTCTCTTGGCCCATTGGCAATTTCTCCAGATCGACCTGTAATAAATGGCGACACTGTGTCTACTGACTTAGTAATAACAAATTTAGGAAACGTTATTGTTGGTTTTGATGTTCAAGTATATTCTTCTCTGAATACATGGCCTATACAGATTTATGAAAGCAGCGGCAGTGTACCAGTTAATGTGGTAGACTCCCTTTCTATTACTATTCTTCCTGGAAGTAGTTCAACAATAATAATCAATACTATTGTCCCACTTTCTTCACAAAAGGATGAAATAAATACTATAACTATCAAAACTACTTCTGATGAAAATACTTTATTTAATAATGGAACCCGACTAATTGTAAAAGAAATAGCCACTTTGGAATTATCTGAAACATCTTTAATGGAGGTTGCATTAGGTAATGTTGGCGTATCTGAGATAGATATCAAAAATACAGGCAATGTACCTTTGGCAATCAGCCTTAGCATTGGCAGCGTTTCCTCAACTTGGGAAGTTGGTTTCCTGTCTGGGAATTATTTTAGTATGGATATGAATAGAGAAGCAGTCATAGTTGTTAGTGTAACATTACCGGAAAACATCGACCCTGGAGTCCTACAAGATAAGATACCCATTATTATACAAGCAAATACTCCTACTCAAGAGTCAATTACGTACACGGTTGAAGTTGCCGTCACTGTCTTGCCTTCAATATGGTTGACATTGGAATCTGAAATAACTCAAGTTGAAGATATAATATCTAATGGAAATTCAAATTTTGCCGTAACACTGTCAAATAAAGGAAATAGTCAAGCAAATGTTAATATCAGTTTTTCAGATTTAGAAAATTGGAAAATTACTTCTGATAAAGATTCTATTGATAACTTGGATCCTGGTTCTGAAGTATCGATATTGGTTAGTGCTTCACCTAATTCTGACTCTTCAACTGGTTTGATGGAATTTACTATTACGGCAAACTCTCCTTCTTCTGATGAGTTATTTGTTACTAGCACTCCACTGACTCTCAAAGTTAGCAAAGCAAGAGCAGATAGTTCTGGAGGAATTAGTGGATTATTCCAGACTCTTGGAATTCCTTCGTGGACCATTCCCGTATTATTCTTATCTTTAGTAGGAGTTGTTGTTTATGCTGGCATAAATTTACGTAACAATTCACTAATGGCCCGACCTGATGAAGAATTAATTCCAAAAGGTTCTGCACTGTTGTCTGGATCAAACTCAGAACGTAGAAATGCAGCTCTTGATACTTCATCAGCAGGAGAAGTTCTTTCTGGTGGCGTTTCAGAAGATGAAATTAAGGCAGCACTCGCATCGTCTCTACCCACTCTCCAGAAAACTCCCGAAGGCGCCCCTCCCTTGCCTCTAAGTGGCTTACCTGATGGATGGACTATGGATCAATGGGTTGCATATGGACAGATGTGGTGGGACCAGAATAAATCATGAATAGGCGGTTTACTTATTTCTAAAGTCCTTCTCGAAGGAAGTATGGATGCTTCAATCATATTGTTTGGCCCTCCCGGTGCAGGTAAAGGAACACAGGCTGTTAAGATATCTGAGATAACGGGAAAACCACAAATATCAACAGGAGATATGCTACGAAAATCAGTTTCTGAAAAAACAGATTTAGGTATCGAAGCCCAATCTTACATGGAATCAGGATTATTAGTTCCCGACGAATTAATAATTCAATTAATCGCAGAGAGAATAAAACAAAAAGATGCATCTAGAGGAGTATTATTTGATGGTTTCCCTCGTACTCTCAAACAGGCAGAAGCACTTTCTCTAATTGTTAATATTTCTTCTGTAATATCTATAGAAGTTCCTGATGAAGAAATAGTTGGAAGGATTGTTGGTAGAAGAATGGATCCACAAACTGGAGAAATATATCATATTGACTTCAAACCTCCTCCAACCGAGATAGAATATAGGCTGGTACAACGCAAAGACGATAATGAAGAGACAGTCAGAAACAGATTAGCAGCCTATCATCAACAAACTTCTCCGTTATCTAGTTGGTATTCTGAAAAGGGACTCTTGTTCACAGTAGATGGTAACCGTACTATTGATGAAGTTGGCAAAGATATAGAAAATTTTCTTATACAAAAGTGAGGTTTTTTATGTCCAAATCTAGAGGTAAAAATAGAAATCCCAAAGAACGTAAACAGATTGCTTCTAGGGCAATGAGTTTTTTATCTAACATATTAAATAAAAATAATCCTACAAATCCTATTCTTTATGATTCAGTAGCCAAATCCATGTTGAGTTTGGGGAAGAGGCATGGTATAAGGCCCAAATTAAATTTGTACCCTGGAATTTGCAGAACATGCCATTCTTCCCTTATTCCTGGAAAATCTTCCAGAGTCAGAATTTCTAATGGATTTGTTCTAAATACGTGCATCACCTGCCAACGCATATATCGATTTAGATTAGACAGAAAAGGTGGTGAAAAAAATGATGAAAATCCCAAATTATATAATTAAAGAGGCAAAAAATAGAGATTTATTAGTCTCCATTCGTATTGGTAGAGAAGGAGTAACTGAATCATTAATTAAAGAACTAGATAGTCAATTACGGAGTAAAACTATTATAAAATTAAAAGCCAATAAACAAATATTAGGATCTTCTGAGGAGAGGAAAGTTGTTTTTTCTGATATAGCTAATTCTACTAATTCATTTTTAGTTTTTCAAAGAGGAAATGTGGCAGTATATTGGCGTTCTAGATAAGATATATTAGTCCTGATATGATAGAATATGAGTGATATATTTAGGGGTAATGTCTCACGCAAGAATATGATTAGGGGCACCCGATACGGTTCACTTGGAAAAAAGCTCATTTTTTATTCATATTTAGTAATAATACTGTTATATCTGCCGTTGACAGTTTCTGCTGAAAGTAGTTCTGGTGCAAATTGGACTCCACCTGATATGCCCAGTTGGTCTGTTCCTGTTGCATTAGGTATTTTGATTTTAGTATATGGTTTGATAGTTTTTGAAGTAGTTCATAGAGCACTTGCAGCATCTCTGGGAGGAATTGCTGCAGTACTTTCTTTGCATTTAGTGGGAGGGGGTCCGGATTTAGCTGCAATTATGACTTGGATTGACTGGGAAACTATTGGACTTCTAATCGGCATGATGGTCATGGTCGATATATTGTCTAAAACTGGATTATTTGAATGGGCTGCAGTCCAAGCTTATGCCCAATCTGGAGGATCAATTTGGCGTTTATCATTTATATTATGCACAATAACAGCAGTTTTTTCTGCACTGTTAGATAATGTTACAACCATATTACTAATAGTACCAGTAACTATCCAGATTTCTAAGGTTTTAGAGATAGATCCAGTATCTTTGATAATTGCCGAAGTAATGTTCTCAAATATCGGCGGAGCGGCCACTCAAATAGGAGATCCTCCAAATATTATCATTGGAGCGCAACTTTCTGCCCAAAGTCTTAGCAGCACTCAACTAGCATCACAAAGTATTGGCTTTAGCGATTTTATTATTCATGTAGCGCCAGCAGTAGTCATTACCATGATTCCTGCATTCTGGCTATTAAAAAAGTTAGAAGTAAAAGGACTTTCGGGAAGTAGGATAAGAAATATAGAATTATTAAGGATTAAATACGGAATAAAAGATGTTGATCTTCTGAAAAAATCTGGAACTATATTGATATTTGTAATATTAGCCTTTTTCGCACATTCACAATTTCACCATCCTTTACTATCAGTTGCAACTATCGCTATAGGTGGTGCAGTTATTATGCTATTAGTTACATCTCCTCATAGGGTAGAAGAACAGTTAGATTCTGTTGAGTGGACAACAATAATATTCTTCGCTGGTTTATTTATAATGATTCATGGCCTTGAGTATATGGGATTGATTGATAGAATTGCAGATTTAATTTCCAATACTATCGCCAAAGCTTCAGAAGAAAATAGACTAATGGTAGCTATTCTTTTATTATTGTGGGTTTCTGCCATTGCCTCTGCATTTATTGATAACATACCATATACAGCCACTATGGTTCCAGTAGTGATTGAACTCGCTCTGGATCCAGAACTTCAATTGCCTCTAGGGCCATTAGCTTGGGCTTTGGCACTAGGTGCCTGTTTGGGCGGTAATGGGACAATAATAGGTGCTTCAGCGAATGTAGTTGCTGCTGGTCTCGCTGAAGATTCAGGTAATGACATTTCCTTCAATAGATTTTTCAGAACAGGATTCCCAATTATGTTATTGACATTAGCTATTGCAACAGTATATTGCGTAATACGTTATGCTATGGATTGGCCCTCCAATATTATTCCTGCAGCATTAATTTTGGCATTAGCAATTGCTAGTCTTTCTCTTTCTCCAATGGTTTACAAGGATGAATCCCCTTCTGCACTGGCATTACCTAGAGAATTCACTACTGAATCTGAGTAATATAATTCTTTAATTTCTAGGAAATAGATAATATTTCAGTTATGATAAAACATATGATGCTCTTCCCTGTCACATGCAATCATGTGATGTTTGTGGTATGGAGTACGAAAATACTCCCATATGTACACTATGCGGGGGGTCTGTAAGTCCTATCCCAGAGGATGAAAATACAGAGGAAGAATTATTAGAAAATAAGTTACTATTTGATATCTCTGAGTCGCCGCCCAATATTATTTCTTCTTCAATCCCATTCGGCATAGAATATGCCCCCCAATACCTCACTTATTCGATAATTCCCTTTGGTATGGATTACGCTCCAAATTGAGTCTTTTCATCCTTATCTGAATAAACATTATCATACTTTCATTTATGCTACCTATCCTCTTAATTCATATACCAATGGCAGGTCGGCGAATTGCTTTTAGTGCGCTTTGATACTATCAGGTATCAGGGTAAGTGGTTGAGATTGCTCCGCCCTGCGGGGAGACGGAACGATCTGAGACACCAGAATTGATATGCCTGGACACCAGAGGACTCACATAAGGTGGGATTGTAGAAATCTAAGATGCTACAACCCGACTGGGGGATGGCTCGGCTCGAGAGCCGAAG
>CEUA01018749.1_pt1 | contig 34901 bp, 42 predicted proteins | sample 361541 | NCBI WGS metagenome assembly CEUA01 (sample SAMEA2623079, study PRJEB7988) | marine metagenome | isolation source: saline water (ENVO:00002010), including
TTTCAAAGTCATTAGTTATTTGTTAACAAATTATTAACGTAAGAAAATAGGTTGTCCTTAGACGAATTTTCGATAATCCTTGGTGATGAACAAAATTCAAGAAAATCGTAATCACGCACAGTTTGACTACGTTTTTCGAACCGTGGAAGAACGTGGCGTCAGACTAATACGCCTCTGGTTCACTGACGTTTTAGGTCGTCACAAATCGGTTGCTATCTCACCCGCTGAACTTGAAACAGTTTTTGAAGAGGGTCTCCAATTTGACGGTTCAGCAATTGATGGTTTTAGCAGAATCCAAGAAAGCGACGTACTAGCTAGACCTGATCCTTCAACTTTTGAATTGCTTCCATGGGTAGCCGACGATGAAGCTTCGGGAACTATGTTTTGCAACATCACAAATCTTGACGGGACACCCTTCGCTGGCGATCCGAGACAAGTTTTGCGAAGAAACATCGACCAAGCTAGAGAAAACGGTTACGAAATGTTTTGCGCTCCTGAAATCGAATTTTTCTATTTCGCTAACCAAGAAAATGACTTACAGCCGATACCACTAGATCAAGCCTCATATTTTGATTTGACAACAATGGACGTAGCATCTGATCTTCGAAGACACACACTTCATATGCTTGAGGCTCTTTCCATTCCTGTTGAATACTCTTTTCATGAAGACAGTCCCAGCCAACACGAAATAGATTTACAATACACAGATGCCTTGACCATGGCTGATTCAGTTATGACTCTCCGTTTAGCTGTTAAAAAAATAGCGATCGATCGGGGCGTATACGCAACGTTTATGCCCAAACCTCTTAACGGAGTCCAAGGTTCAGGTATGCACACACACCTTTCCTTGTTTAGTGAAGGAAAAAATGTCTTTCATGACTCTTCAGGAAGTCTCTCCTTAACCGGACAATCATTCGTCGCTGGACTTCTGCATCATGCTCGAGAAATAACAGCTGTAACAAACCAACTAGTTAACTCATACAAAAGAATTAATGAGGGTTACGAAGCCCCACGTTATGTTTCTTGGGCACGGAATAATAGATCTTCATTAGTTCGAATACCTGTTCACAAACAAGACAAACCTGATTCAGCAAGAATTGAATACAGGGCAGTAGATCCAGCTTGCAATCCTTATCTCGCATTTTCTGTAATGCTTGCAGCTGGTTTGAAAGGAATTAAAGAAAATTACGAACTGCCACCTGAAGCAACGACAAATCTCTATGAAATGAGCCGAGCGGAACAAAAAGAATTAGGCGTCGCTAGTTTGCCAGCAAACCTTTCTGAAGCTTTAGATGAAATGGAAGAATCAGATTTAGTAAGAGAAGCTCTTGGAGACCATATTTTTGAATGGTTTCTAAGAAATAAAAGAGCAGAATGGAATGAGTACCAACGTCAGGTGACACCTTTTGAAATTGAACAATATCTTCCGAACTGGTAATGAGAAGTTTGAATGATTGAAACACTCCTAGTCTTTCCAGCGCCACCACCACCCGAATTGTCTCAATGCCTTGATGAAAAGGGGTGGGTTTGGAAAGCAATTAACAATTCTGATTCTGCTCTTTCAGACCAACCTGATACCGGTTGGGGTGGTGGAGTCATCGTTGCTGACTCGGATCCAGAAGGAGCACTTTCACTTTGCAAACAACTACGTCAAACAGAAAATCCTTTAGTCCCTATTCTTCTGCTAGTCAGTAAAGGTCAACTAAATAATTTCGAAATAAATGAGAATCTTTTCGATGATTTCTGCATAACGCCTTTTTACCCTGAAGAATTAGAAATAAGACTTAAAAATCTTTTCTTAAAATTTGGTCGAGGCACACAACCTGGGCTTATTAAATACGGGTCGCTTGTTTTAAATATCGAAACATACCAAGCGACTATCGATGATTCGCCTTTAGATCTGACTTATATGGAATATGAGTTGCTGCGTTTTCTAGCAACGCGACCTGGAAAAGTATTCACAAGAGAAACACTTCTTAGTGAAGTGTGGGGTTATGACTATTACGGCGGAGGTAGAACCGTCGACGTTCACATAAGGAGACTCAGAGCCAAGCTTGGTGAGGAACACGCTAATCTGATTTCAACAGTGAGATCTGTAGGTTACAGATTTGGTCAATCTCGTTGGGGTTCTTAGATTAATCAGAAGTTTTTTCTTGCGACCAAGGATTAGATTCGCTTAATCCCAACAATTCAGATTCTTTATGACTTTCATCGACATCTTTTTTAACTAATCCACCGATTAAAGCCGCTGCTAAAGCCCCGCTCAACAAAATCGCAACAGGCATGACTACAACAAGCAAGATGATCATAATCACTGCTCCACCCATAAATGCATTCTGCCACCATAAAAGCACTTACGCGTCTAAGTACCAGAAAGATTTAAAAGAAAACAGTTTTAGCCTTTGTGAACAATTGCCTCAATCTCTATACAAGCGCCTAAAGGCAGCGCAGCTACGGCTACAGCAGAACGTGCGGGTCTGTGTTCATCAAATACTGAACAATAAATTTCGTTCATTTGAGCATAATCATCCATATCTGTCAAAAAAACAGTTGTCTTAACTACTTGATTAAGAGAAGTTCCTTCAAGTTCAACAAGTTTTTTAAGGTTTTCTAATGCTTTAGGTGCTTCGCCATTAAGACCGCCCTCAACTAGAACTCCGTCGACATGTCCTATTTGACCACTGATCATTAAAAAATCCCCTGCATGAATTGCTGGGGTATATGGACCTACGGGCTTACTCATATTTTCTCCTTAACTTCAAATTTATAATGACACTTTTACTATCCAGTAGGCCATTCAGGCAAGGTTCCTTTGTGTATCCATGTTGCTGCGGCAACTGCCGCGAATACTGCATCAGAACCGTTAATGGACTTACCTTTATCAGGTTCAATCTCAACATGGACTTCAGGCATTTCACCAGCTCTAACTATTCCAAAGGACCTAATTGTTAAGTCCTGTACTTCTCCATTTTCATCAACTGTTAGAGATTCTGAAGTAACCCAACTCCAAGCCATGTGAGCTGCACCTATGCAATATGATCTCAGGACCATTTCATTTAATGGTTTACCACAACGTACCGAAATATTGATTCGTCTGTCATCTACTTCAGCTGAAGCGGATGAGCCATCAGGTGAGATAATAGTTCCAACTTCACCAAGAGCCCCACATAATAAAATTTGCGCTTCTGCCCATCCTGCTGCCCTTATCTTTGAAGAAGTTATGGGTCCTCGTAAGTCAATTTCTTCCACTTCTATTTCTGGGGCAACTGAATGAATAGCGTCAACGATCCCTGAAGTTCGAGCGACTCTTATAACTCCTTGTCCATTTTTGTTGACTCCACCAGCAATTGGGGGCCGTTTCGGACCTAGGCGAACAGAATCTTCTCTCGATAAAATTGCTAATACAGGTCTTTTATATTTATTGGCTAGAGATCTTGCAACTTCTGGTACCGGTGACTCAAGTTTTGATCCAAAAGCACCTCCATTAGCTAACGGTGTTGAAGGTTCGCCACCTGGTTCACACCAAGCAGAATCGGTTTCTAAATAGCCAGGTTCTACCCAGTTAGTTTTAAGAACTGCATCCCAATCTCCTGGTGGCAGTTCTATAGGAGGAACTGCATTAACAGTTGTTCGTCTGCCTTGAATTTTTTGAGCGCGATTTCGCGCCTCAGTCAGATTCTCACCCAAAGACCAACCACCAGAAGAATCTGGGACCGCTATAAGACAATTTGATGGTGCGGTGTCGGAGGAAAAACCACCCATACCTAAAACTATGTCTAAACCAATTTTTTGAGTAGATCTTCCTTCAATACTTGCCCTCAGAGAGGCTTCTTTTGTTTCAATGATCCCTTCTGATTTTCCAACTTTTTCCCAAGCTTCAACGATTGTTTGCCAACCTGTACATCTGCAAAGGTGGGCATGTAGAGAACGTTTAACTTTCTCTATCTCTACTTGTTTTCCGCTTTTTTGGAGAGCAGCAAAACGCATAATTATTCCAGGGGTGCAAAACCCGCACTGACTGGCTCCAACTTGAGAAAAAGCTTCTGCCCATTCATTTTTTATTTCACCATCTAAACCTTGCATTGTCGTGATCTCTCGACCAGCCACTCTTCTAACTGGAGTCACGCAAGAAACCCTTGCCTGACCATCTACTAAAACCGTGCAACAACCACACTGACCCTGAGGACTGCAACCATCTTTTACCGAGGTGATACCAACTTCACTACGAAGAAAATCTAACAAAGTAAGGTCTTCATCATTGATGCTAAAGACCTTTCCATCTACTTTGATTGATAATTCTTTTTGATCTTTCATAAAAGGACTGTTCTCCGCAAGTTGTTAAAACAAGTAACTAGTAATCTCTAATTGTGGCTATAAACAAGTTTCTTCTATCTCGCCGTCATGCGCTAATTAGTATCGCCGGTTTTACAGGTGGATTGATCCTTACAAGCTGTGGAAATAAAGAAGATTATGAAACACTATCGCTTGGAGCGCGTTTCGCAGATGGATATCAAGCCCCAACTGTTTTTACAAGTGGCTCGCCTCAACGTGCGCCTTACGTCCTCATAAGTGAACAAGGGTGGCCTCTGTCTGAAGAAGTTCCAGATGCAATTGAGTTGATTGTGACTGAGATCAACTCTGAGGAAACAATTTTTGAGGGAAAAGTCCATCGGCATGGTGAGCCTGGAGTAATTCCATATTTTCCTCTAATTTTTGATCCGCCTAGGTCTGGCGAATATAAGGTTGAAGGTAGAGGCATGGATGGCCACCATCAACTAATTGTTACTGACCCGTCAGATATTCAATTAATTCAAATTGGGCAAAAAATGCCCTCGATCCAAACCCCAACGATGCAAAATAATTTAGAAATAAATCCTATTTGCACTAAATCATCAGGGCCTTGTTCACTCCATAAGAAAAGTCTTGACGAATCTCTGTCCAGTTCCACTCCTACAGCTTTGCTTGTTTCTACTCCACGTTTTTGTCAAACGGACGTTTGCGGGCCTGCTTTAGACATACTTATAAAACAATCAGAACTACTTGATGGAAAGTTGTCAATTATTCACGCTGAAGTGTTTAAGGAACCCGAAAAACAGAACTTTTCAGTCGCACCAGTCGTCGGAGCTTTTGGCCTTACTTTCGAACCAAGCTTGATAGTTGCAAATAGTGAAGGTGTAATTACGAGCATTCTCCACTTTGCAATGGACACCAAAGAGGTTTCAGAAGCACTATCAACTGTACTTTAAAGAAAGATCAGGAAAAAGATTTACCGCATCCGCAGGTTTTTTGAGCATTCGGATTATCAATTGCAAAACCTGCTCCATTAAGTCCATCTTTAAAATCAAGAGTTGCTCCTACCAGTAGTTCTGCACTAGACGGATCAACTACAACACGAACTTCATCAAAAAGCTTTTCAACATCATCTTCAGCTTTATCGGTATCAAAATACATCTCATAACTAAAGCCTGAACATCCGCCTGGTCTTACAGCGACACGCAAAGCCATTTCTTCAGTTTCCTGAGACAATAATTCTGTGACTTTTTTTGTAGCTTCTTCTGTAAGTGTTACCATTTTTCGTCCTTAAAATTTTCAATGCTAATAACAATACTATTTTATCCTATAAAACTAGTCAAAACTGTCCTGCGACCAAGATTCGAATTTTCTTAACGCTCCCAAGGAGGCGTCCACTCGCCCTCGAGACGAAAACTTAAACCACTTTGATCTTCAAGCATTCGCGTAACATTCATTTCACCAACATCTCTACCGTATTGCTCTGCTGCTTTTTCAAAAATAGAGTTTGCTGTTTCAGTCATAAGAAGTTCAGTTTTAACCTGAGACGAAAGGGATTGAATTAAATCCAAATCTTTTAAACATAGATCAAGAGAAAAAGAGGGGTCATAATGACCAGCGAAAATTGAAGGAGCGTCATGCCGAGCCACGAAAGAATCCCCGACAGAATCTTTAATTGCTTCCCAAAGGACACTTAGATCTACTCCGTTAGCCATACCTAGAGCAAAGCCTTCCCCGATTGAAGCGGCCGCTATAAACCAAAGTTGATTAGTAACAAGTTTCACCACATTGCCCGTACCAAGCGGTCCGCAAATAATTACTCGTCCAAGATTCTGCAGAATAGGTAAAACTTCTTTAATTATCTCTTTCTGCCCTCCCGCGAAAAGAGTTAATTGACCGTTTCTTGCTCCATCTACCGCTCCAGTTACTGGAGAATCCACAACATTGACACCTTTTGGAGCATCATCGGAAAGGCTTTCAATAAGTTCTTTCCTATTTGTTGTTAGATCAACCCAAACGGATTCAGATTTCAAAGATGCTAAAACCCCTTCTTCTAGCATCAAAGTTTCAACATGGTGAGGATGAGGTAAAGAGGTTAAAAGAATCTGCGAAGTGGATCCGCACTCAATGGGATCCTTGGCCGCAGTTGCTCCCTGATTTACTAAATCATTTACAGGGTCTGGATTCTTGTCATAAACAATTACTTCATATCCGGCTTCTAACAGACGTTTACACATCGGTTTACCCATTGTCCCCAAACCTATAAAACCGAGTTGATATTTTTCTTGGTTGTTATTCATCTTTTAAACTTTTACTACTTTCTCCGTCGTGCCAGTTTCCAAATAATGCGTCAAGCGGGACTAGATTATTTCCATAGTTAACTTCGAAAAGCCCATGATGAAGTTGATGAAAAAAATCTCCAGCTTCAATTTTTAGCTTCTTTCCGATTGTTATTTTTTGAAAACCAGAATGGGAAACAGTTGGTTCGATGCCCTTGTAAAGTCCTGTTAGCAAAATCAATAAAGGGTGAACTGGTAGCACCCACCACACCAAAAAAAATGAAAAATATAAAATATGTTCGACCGGATGCATTGAAATACCACTCCAAGGACCGGGGGTTACATTTCTGTGATGAAGTCGGTGTACATATTTGTATAAAGGTCTCCAATGAAGCAGTGAATGGACCAGCCAAAAATGAACACCTGATAACAGAAAAAATGCCACAAGCATAAAAGACAAATAGACCGTGTCTGAACCCCAATCAACTTTTGATATGCGACCCGAAGCCCACATCCAAAGAGTAAGAGTTTCAAACAATGACCAAACCGTAACTCCACTAAACAAACTCCAAAAAATGTTGTCTATTACTTGATCTCCACGAAAAAATTTTCTGCTGTTTTTTTGAAGCCAGCGTTCATCGAACTTATATTCATTTTTTTGAAAGCGTCGGATGTAAAGCACCCAGTGGATGGTTCCAGCAATACTTGAAAGTAAGACAGCATTTCTCAACCAAACCATTGCCATCCAACTTAAATTCAAACTTCTCAGCGTTTCAGTGGTGGGAGACAAAAATTTCCATGAAAAAACCGACAGGAATATGAAAAAAAATCCCCAGGGAAAATGAAGATCAAACATCAACCATCTAACTGCTGCCACAGGCCGCGGTGGCCACGAATAAAGGGGGGGAATTTCTATACGCTCCTTAGGTTTATACCCGCTCAAATGTTGATCACTTGAAGAAACCATAGAATTCTCAACTCCCCTAAAAGGAAACCTACTAGTGCTTAACTAAAGGTTAAATTGGTTTAAGCTTTTAATAAAGTTTCTCAAACAAAATAAAGGAAGCATTATGTCATCTGAAAATGTAAAAAATTTAAGTTATAAATGTTCAAAATGTGGAGGTCTCGAAGCTGAAACAGGAGAAATACGAACTACAGGTGCTGGTTTTTCTCGGTATATGAATCTGCAAAATCAAAAATTTGGTTACGTAGCATGTACAAATTGCGGATTTTGTGATTTCTACCGCAACAATGCAAAGGACAAAGGCTGGAAAACTGTCCTCGACATTTTAAGTAATTAATTTTGGATAATTAGTTTGCAAAATTCTGAAAGTGTTTTATCCCGAGAAGAAAATCCATCTAAAAGATGGCATGACCTTGATGCATTAAGGGGCTTTGCAATGCTCCTTGGGATTGTTCTTCATACCGCCATGTCTTTTCTCGGTGGTGTTTGGTCAGTTAATGACATTCGTGCTGGAAGTGAGTTCTTCTGGTGGGTTGTACTCGGAATCCATGGCTTTCGTATGCAACTTTTTTTTCTTCTTAGTGGGTTTTTTACATCAATGATCTGGAAAAAGCGCGGTTTGAATGTGCTGGTGCAGCATAGAATCAAAAGGATTTTTCTTCCATTATTGATTTGCTTCGTAACAGTAATCCCTCTGATGAACTGGGTCAGTGAAGAAGCAGCAGAATCAGAATATGAAAAAACGCAAAATGTTGATGACATTTGGACACCCATTTTTTCAGGGAGTGTAACGGGAGTTGAAAATGCAATTTCAATAGGCACGGATATTAATATCCGCGGTGATGACGCCTACACACCTTTACACTTAGCGGCACTGCTCGGTAACCATGAAATCATTGAAATACTTCTTGAAGCAGGTGCAGAACCGGATCCGCTAAATAGTAAAGATGAAACGCCTCTGGTTCTAGCTGTTTTTGCTGGTAGTACTAAAAGCGCTGAGATACTTATCGATTTTGGTGCTAAAGATATACGCGAATCAGGGCAGGATTGGAATGATCTTTTTTGGTTTAACTGGGCTGGGAATGAACAAGAAGATTCTAAAAATAACAAAGATATAAAGTCCTGGTTGAACCAGTTTCATCATTTGTGGTTTTTGTGGTTTTTGTGTTGGATGGTCGCAGGTTTCTGCATCGCGTCAATTGTTTTCCAGACAATTAGACCACTGATTAAAAATATGCCTGACTTTAAACGTCACTTTATTTGGCTCTTGTTGCCTGCTTCTCTTTTGATGCAGTTGAAAATGGGCGACGGTGGGGATTACGCATCATTTGGTCCTGATACGTTCACAGAATTTTTTCCACCAGCACACCTTCTTATCTACTACGGTCTTTTCTTTGCTTTCGGTTCAATAACTTTTGGAATAAGAACAAAAAAATCTGAACCATTAATGGATCACTTAGGTAAGCGATGGTATGTGCTGCTTCCAATAACGGTTATAGGTATCCTGCCTTTAGGTTTAGGAGCAACTTTTGAAGGTGATTCCTGGTTTGTCGCTTCGCTTTTACAAATTGTTTATGCCTGGGGAATGTCCATCGGACTTATAGGGCTTTTTAGAAAACTTTTTGTTAATGAAAGAAGTGGTGTGCGTTATTTATCTGATGCGTCTTATTGGATGTACATCGCGCATTTACCACTCGTCATAGCAGCCCAATGGCTGTTTAGAGACTGGGAAATTTTTTCATTTCTTAAGTTTTTACTGATCTGTATTTTGGTGAATCCTGTTTTATTAGCTTCTTACCAATTATTTATCAGGTACACACCAATTGGAACCTTGCTAAATGGTAAACGGAAAAGAAAACCAGAAAACCCAAGCCCAATTATAAGTTAGTCAAGGGGGAACAATGAATAATAAAAAGGCATCAAACCAAAACATCAAAAATCAGATAACTGGAAGTTGCGCATGCGGAAAGATTCGTTTTCGTATAACAGGAGAATTAAGAGGCGTGCTTAATTGCCATTGTGATCCATGCCGTCACTGGACAGGCCACTTTATGGCAGGCACATCTACTAAAATTGAAAATTTCTTTTTCGAATCTGACTCGACTCTTACTTGGTGGAACAGAACTGAAGAAGTTAAATATGGCTTCTGCTCTAATTGTGGATCAAGCCTTTTTTGGGAAGACAGAGGAAGAGACAAAATAAGAGCTATAACCGCTGGAGCTCTAGACCCTCCAACCGGTCTTAAAACTGTACTAAATATTTTTAGTAACTCAGTTTCTGACTATCACCAGCTTGATGAGCGCATTGAAGCTATACCAGATGATCTACCTGCAGATTAGAAAGCTAATCGATCTACCTAACTTGCAAGACTAACTTATTGCCCCTAGTTGATAACCAGATTCAGAGGGACTTTCATCAAGCCAATTTGTTCGCCAAACTTCAGCTGATACCTCACCGACTAAAATTTCTCTATGCTCAAAACTATTTCCATAATCGACTAAAGGTTTAACCAAAGTCGAATGACGAGGAACAGAAAAATACGGAGCACTATAACGAGCTCCCTTACTGCGATTTGAAACACGGTGTGGCGTAGAAATAAACCGGCCCCCAGACCAGACTTCCATAAAGTCACCTATGTTGACCAAAAGCGCTTCTGGAGGGCATACGATTTCAATCCACTCACCTTTTCTTGTTCTGATTTCAAGCCCTCCCAAAGGGTCTGGATGAAGAATGGTTATTGCACTTATATCTTTATGTGGGTGAATTCCTGCATTTTGAGCTTTCGGACTTGCAACTGGATAATGAAGCAAAGTCATATTAGTTAATGGTTCGTTAAAAAAATCTAAAATAGTACTTGGTTCTACTCCTAGTGCAACAGCCAAGTGTGAAAGAAGCGTAAACGTTAAACGGTCACATTCTTTCCAGTAAGAAAGAAGCATTTCTTTCATGTCATCTACCTGGCTAACCCATTTGTTTGAACCATAAAGTAGGCATTCATCTTTAACAGGATGTTCCTTAGGGCATTCCCAGTGCAGTTTGAAACCTTCGTAGAAATCGGGCTTTATTGCACTGAAATTTTTCTGTTCATTAGGAGAAAAAAATCCAAGCGGAATATAACCCCGGTAGTTGTCTCGTGAAATCGATAACTCTTCTTTAACAGAATCTGGAACATTGAAAACACGAACTAATAGTTCTCGTATTCCAAATAATCGTTTTTTCTCCACTCCATGCCCGACCAGTACGGCGAAACCTATTTCTTCAAAAGCTTCTATCAGTTGATCAGAAACTGTTCGTTTCCTGTCATCTTCACTAGTTAATGAAGCAATATCTATAATTGGGAGTTCGACTTTTTTCATTTTTTGTTTTTTTTTGCTTTTTTCTATTACAACTTGGTACAGGAAAAACCATTCTTAAGCAAACAAAGTTTCAGAGTGGAAAATTTTTAGGTTCTTTTTTTGCTTCGATGGTGCGAAAATGTATGGAGAATATTCATTGTGTCAATCCTTGAAAGGAACCACATGGCCACTTTTAATGATGTTTGGAAAATAGGAATGGGGCTTCCAGAAGTGGAAGAAACAACTTTCTATGGAACAGCTGGACTGAAAGTTAAAGGTAAGGCCTTTTGTAGGATCTGGAGTGAACGCGAATATGAACGTGATGAAATTACTGATACTGAAGTTTTGGTAATTTTCTGTGACCTAGATGAAAAAGAATCACTGATCGAACAATACGATGGAGTGCTCTTTACCACTACACACTACGAAGGTTATGACAATCTTCTAGTCCGACTGACAGATGCAACAACAGAGCAACTGACTGATTTTCTCGACATCAGTTATCTGGTAAAAGCACCGCCTTCATTGGCAAAACAAATTACTGAATAAAACATTAAACGTGGATGTGGATTCGACTATTCACATCTCTGAGTAAAAAGGAAAAAAATGAATAACCGAAGTGAAATTTACATTGATGGAAATTGGATTGCTTCAAGCGGAACAGAAAGTATCGATGTAATAAACCCTTCAACCGAAGAAATTATTGGATCAACTCCAGCAGGTACGAAAGAAGATGTTGATTTAGCCGTTAAAGCAGCAAAAGAAGCCTTTCAGGGATGGTCAGAAATGACCCTCGAAGAGAGGCTCTCTTACATAGAAGGACTCGCTGCAAAACTAGGTGAGAGAAGCGCTGAAATTGGTGAACTGATATCCCAAGAAGTAGGTATGCCGGGAAAAATGTCAATGATGATACAAGCAGGTCTACCAGCAACTACGACTGCAAGTGTTTCGGGTACAGCAAGAGAATTCCCATTCGAAGAAACCATAGGAAGATCACTAGTGACACGTGAGCCTGTTGGAGTGGTCGGCTGTATTACTCCTTGGAACTACCCTCTACATCAAATAATGGCAAAAGTTGCTCCAGCCATGGCCATGGGTTGCACAGTAATTCTTAAACCAAGTGAAGTAGCTCCGTTAAACGCATTTCTTTTAGCTGAAATAATTGACGAGTTGAACTTCCCAAACGGTGTATTTAATCTTGTTTCAGGAGTTGGACCTGTAGTAGGAGAAGCTATTGCAGCCCATCCAGATGTTGATATGGTCTCCTTTACAGGTTCTACACGTGCCGGTACACGAGTAGCCGAAATAGCTGCAGCAAACGTAACTCGTGTACATCAAGAACTTGGAGGTAAATCCGCGAATATTATTCTTGACGACGCAGACCTTTCAGCAGCTATTCCTTCTGCAGTCGGAGCTTGCTTTCTAAACTCGGGACAAACTTGTAGCGCTCTTACACGTCTACTAGTTCCTTTTAGCAAAATGGAAGAAGCAGCAGAACTAGCTGCCCAGGCAGCAGCTGGATTCACAGTAGGGCCTGCTAATGAAGAAACAAGCAAACTGGGACCTCTAGTTTCTAAAGCTCAATGGGATCGAGTTCAAAATTACATTCAAACAGGCATAGATGAAGGTGCAACACTGGTCGCTGGAGGTTTAGGTAAACCTGATGGGCTCGATTCTGGCTATTTTGTTCAGCCGACGGTATTTGCGAATGTTGAAAACTCAATGACAATAGCTCAAGAAGAAATCTTTGGTCCTGTCCTTTCAATCATCGGCTACGAAGATGACGACGATGCGATTCAAATAGCAAATGACTCTGATTATGGTTTATCAGGAGGTGTTTGGAGTTCAGATAATGAAAGAGCTTTGACAGTAGCTAAGAAGCTTCGAACCGGAGAAGTTGATTTGAATGGTTCATTTTTAAATACTGATGCGCCTTTCGGTGGATATAAAAAATCCGGTAACGGTAGAGAATTGGGACGTTTCGGAATGTATGAATTTGTAGAAGCTAAGCAAATAAATCTGCCTCTTTAAAATAAATATTTTTATAGTTGATTTTGAATTAATACACCTGCACCGGCAACGGTTAAAACAGCAACCCAAGAGACGAATCCAAGCACTAATGGTTGACGGCCGAGATTTTTTAATGCCTTAAGACGAATCCCTGCTCCTAAACCAAACATTGCCATTGTTATAAGAAAATTTCTTATGTCGCCGATTGTTTCAATAAAACTTTCAGAAAAAACAGAAGCAGATCTCATTGCTGCTGCTGCAATAAAGCCAAGAATAAAAATAGGAATCGGTAACTTCCATTTTTGTGAATTTTCTGACTGTTTTTGTTGTTTAAAAGACACAAACATAAGTAAGGGTGCCAGCATTAGTATCCGACACATTTTTACTAGCACAGCAGAATCCAAAGTATTTTCATTCACAGCAGAAGCAGTAGCAACTACTTGACCTGTGTCGTGAACTGATAACCCGATCCACCAACCAAATAAATTTTCATCAAAATCAAAAATCGCTTGAATTATTGGAAAAGCTAGAACAGCAATAGAGCCAAATAAGGTCACTAAACCAACTGCATAACCAGTTTCTTCCTCATCAGCTCCACTTAAGGGTTTCATGGCAGCGATTGCTGATACTCCACAGATCGAAAATCCTGAAGCAACAAGAAGTGCCAATGGTTTATTTACAGAAAAAATAGTACTAATTTTTTGAACACCAAAAAAAACAATTAGTACAACTGCAATTACTATTAGAACTCCAATCGGACTTCCAATATCAGTAATTTCTGAAAACGCAAGTCGAAAACCTAATAGACAAATACCTATCTTCAATATGGGTCCAGATGCTAGTCCCAAAGACGGTTTCGCCCAAAAACCCAAAACACCAGAATTTGCTAATAAAACTCCTATAAGAAGTGAAATCACCGGAGAAGATAACCGGTCATTGGAATAACTGATTATCTCAGCAGTTATTCCTACAGCAAATATTAAGAAAAGTCCGTAAAGATTTTCTCGCACCCATTTAATTAAGGAGTGCAAAGATAACTGGTACATCTTGTCTGTAATTTTAAATGCAGATACATCAACTGCCCTTTTAATATGTAGGCCGCCCGGGGCTCGAACCCGGCACCTTGGGATTAAAAGTCCCCTGCTCTACCCGATGAGCTAGCGACCCAAAATTCAGACTAGCCGCTTATCAATATATTAATGTTGAAATAAGACTGATTCTAAAGAAAGAGATAAAGATTCTATTTACAATCACTAATTAACTGATTCCTTCTAACCTCTTAATATGCGATTCACTTTATTTGCTATCTTAGGGATCGCTTTAGTTAGTGCGATCATCTGGTTCGGGGCGATAGATACTGATAACACCGCGAAGGAAATACAACTAACTGCACCTACTACAACTACAACTACAACAGTCACTACAACAACAGTCACTACAACAACAATATTGTCGCCTATTGGGACTCTTCCTTTTGTTGGAATAGAAGGAGGAGTTAATCTTGATTATTCATCATCTATCAGCACAGTTGGGCTAGATACGGTTACTTTCGGCATGAATGCTACAAATGCCCAGAAAGCAGCCGGAACAAGATTTTCTCCGGTTACACCAAGAGGCAAATGTTTTTTAGCAATTCCTGATGAAGGCCCTAGCGGAATCACATTCTGGATTGTAGAAAGCACTGTCGAACGCATTGATATTGACAATGAATTGATAAGAACGCGTTCGGGGGCTGGTATTGGAGATACCGAATCTTTAATTTATGAATTATTCGGAGAAAAAATAGAAACAAAGGTTCTTCCTGAATCTTTAGAAAAACTACTTATCTATGTGCCCAGTGATTCTTCTGACAAAAACTTCCGAGTTGTGTTTAAAAGTGATGGACGACTCATAACGAGATTATGGTCAGGCAGACTTCCTTGGGTTGAAATGACTGAAATCTGCTAATTGCTAAATTTTTCTTCAAGAAGGTCACTTTCGAATTGCTTACAATCGATAAACAAGGAACCGAAACCAGCAAATTCACCGTATGTAGTTTCTAAATCTAAATTCTTTTGCCAACTGATAGCACCAGCAGTTATCTCAAAACCGTTAATTGAAAGATCCAGTGGTTCATTTAATGAAGCTTCGAACATTGTTGAACCATTCTTTAACAAACCAACATATGGTTTTCCGGTGAAAACTTGAACTAGTGCTTCTGCACTTTCCCTTGTTTTAAGATTTTCTCCATTCCCTATAGCTGTAGTTTCTCCTAACTTATTTTCATAACAAGCAAATTCCATATCGAATTTCTGATTTCCAATCTGGATCCAACCATTAAAAACTTTTATGTTTTCTTCTTCAACTTGTTGAGTTTCTTCTAAAATTTCAACCGTATTTTCACTAGTTGCACATGACGAAAAAACCCAAATGAGTAAGGGTAAAATAAATAATTGAAAGTAGTTATTCTTCACAAACAAACCCATGTCGCTAAATCAAAATCTCCAAAAGTTTGCCATCAATGCAACGCCAGTCCAATTTTCGCAAGAAATTACTCTTAATAATTAAACCACTTGAGCCTTCAAGCACTAAAGCCATTTCATGTCTTCTCTGAAATACCGTAACCTCTGCCAAGTCCCAGTCAACACGAACGAATTTTCCTAATTCGGGCAATGTCTTAATGGTTTTAACTTCACTCAGATCGGGCGGTACACCTGTTGGTGGGAAAGAGTGAACTTTTTCCCATTTTCCTGGACGTTCAGACACAGATAATCTTAATTTTGCTTTCTTTAAGCGAGCTAATAGTTCACGTCCGTCTATTTCAATAGCTCCCAAAATAATTGCCTGATCTCTAACCTCTTTTGGAACGTCATAATGGTCACCTTGAAATGACATAAGACGAAGCCCTAATAAATCAGCAAAATCATGTAGTTCGGTCAAATTATCATCACTAGCAAGATGGGCCCATAATTTTCCCCTGTAGGGCCAAATTGCTTTATCAACAACTACTGCCATTCCACATGTTGTCTTTAAAAAGAAAAAATTGCACGTTAACGACAAATTCTTTTCCAACAACTGAAAGCACTTAATTTGATGACACACTTGTTAAATGAGTGATTCTCAAAATAACTGCACCACTGTCAGATTTTCACCAGATTGCGAAATTGAAGAAATTTCTAGAGTCGCTCTTGCTGCAGTCTTGAGAATTCACAAAATTGATCCCGCTTTAGTCAGCGAATTAGCCGTTTCACTTCAACAAGAAATTAAAAACATCTCTACAAAGGCTCCATTCGTGGAAGTTGAATTTCAACCCAGTGAAAACAGTATTTCTGCCGAGGTTAGAGCTAGTGGAAACTCGCGCACCATTAGCGCTACGTGGTAATCGAACGTCTCGCGACTAGCCATGATCCTTCAAGTGCATAAGCTGAAACTCCGAACCAACTAACTTCACTATTCGCTGACATTAAATCAATGACTTCTTCCGGAGGAAGGTAAATAGGTGTTTCAGGACCTCTGCTACTGACCCAAACCAAAAAACCTTCATCTTTTAAACATCTCTCTATCTCATTTGGAAAAAGAATCATATTCATAACCAAAAACACATCAATAGAATTACTAGCAAAAGGAAGACAGCAACCATCGGCGCAAACTTGCGGAGTTTCTGGTGTAACAGAGTTTTTGATCATTTCTTTTGAAATATCTAATGCAACTACGCTTTCAAACTTATTTACCAAAAGTTGCGTAGCTAAACCTGTACCTGCTCCTAGGTCTACTACTTTTTCCCCATAAACCTCGCCCCTTTCTAAAGCATCTAAAACTGGTATTCCTCTAGAAGGAATATTTCGAGTAGTTGACCATTCACTGGCTTTTTCATCGAACAACTTCTTTACTTCTTCTACCAAATTAGAATTCCAAAGATTTTTGTAAACTACATCTCTGGTAATGTGCCTCATTCGAGAATTCGAACCTGGTTCTCTAACAGATTTAGAACGCGGATGAATTGTTGGAAGATAGGTGATTTTCAAATCTTTTTACCGTCCGGAAGAACCAAAACCAGTTTCTCCTCTTTCTGAATCTGGCAATTCTTCAACTTCTTGAAAATTACATTCTTCAACTTTTTGAATTACCAGTTGAGCTATTCTTTCGCCTTTTTTGACTTCAAAAGTTTCATTAGGATCAGTATTAATCAATAACACTTTTAATTCTCCGCGATACCCAGAATCAATAAGACCGGGTGTATTTAAACACGTGATTCCATGTTTAAGTGCTAAACCACTTCTAGGCTGAACGAACCCCGCAAATCCTTCAGGTATCGCTATTGCAACTCCCGTCGATATGAGGGCCCTCCCGCCACCTGCCTCTAGAAGCACTGATTCTGCAGCAACTAAATCTGCACCAGCATCACCAGGTTTTGCATAAATAGGGATTATTGCGTCATCTATTAATCTAATAATTGGAATATTCAGCATAAATATGACCTTACTTGCACTTCTTACTGAATAACCGACACTTTAAGCTCGTATGATCAAATCTGTGTTGGCTTGGATGGATTTAGAGATGACAGGGTTGAACCCTAAAGAAGATGTAATCGTTGAGATTGCAACTTTACTTACAAATGATGACCTTGAAGAAATAGCAGTTGGACCAAACTTAGTTATCCACCAACCATCTGAAAAATTAGAAAATATGAGCAAACACGTCCAACAAATGCATGTTTCTAGTGGTTTACTTGATGAAATTTCAAAATCTACTACAAGTCTTTCAATCGCTGGTGAAAAAACTTTGGACTTTTTAAAAGAGCATATTGAAAAAGCAGGAACCGTCCCCCTGTGTGGAAATTCAATTGGTACCGATAGAAGATTCTTATCAGAAGGTCTCCCAGATTTAGCATCTTTCTTTCATTACAGATCAATTGACGTCTCAACTATCAAAGAACTTGCGAAACGCTGGAATCCAGAAGTTATAGATTCTGCTCCGAAAAAAAATGGAGGCCACCGCGCATTAGATGACATTCGTGAATCAATCACTGAACTCCACCATTATCGTGAAAACCTTTTCATAAACCCATGAACAAAAATACTTCAGAAGAAACAGATTCATCTCCGCGCCCAATGAGGCAAGAACAAGAACCAGCTTCAGAAGAAGTTACTGAAATTGCTAGAGGTATTTACAGATTCCAACTCCCAATTTCAATGCCTGGATTGGGACATGTTAATTGTTATGCGCTTGAAGACGAAAAAGGGTTGTCTTTAGTCGACCCAGGATTACCTGGGCACGAGTCTTGGAATGCCCTCGAAGCAAGGCTTAAAGATCTAGGAACCAACTTTAATCATGTCCATACAGCGATAGTTACCCATAGTCACGTAGATCATTACGGTGGAGTTCACAGACTTCGAGATGATTATGAGGTCGAAGTTCTTACTCATTCTTCTTTTTCATCAGTTTTTGGTACTGATGACATTATGGAAGACCCTGATGCTGCTTCACTAGATCTAGCCGATGACGACGATATAGAGAAACTTCGTGAAATGCTTAGTAGACCAACTCCATGGGGCACAAAACGAGAACCCCCTTCAGTTGAAGAACTTAGAAAATGGAGCGGAAGTAATACAGGTGCTGATTCAAAATCTTTTCAAGTACCTAAACCGTCTTTGACCGTAGAAGACTCTGAAGAAGTAACCATCGGTGGAAGGATCTGGTTAGCCCTTCATCTCCCAGGGCATACTCATGACCATCTATGTTTATTTGATCCAGTCGATGGAATTTTCTTATCTGGAGATCATGTATTACCAACCATTACTCCACACATAGGAGGTATGGGAAATATGGAAGACCCGTTAGCCGTTTTTTTTAATTCTTTAGAAAGAACAAAAGAATTTTCACAAGTTTCTCTTGTTTTGCCAGCCCATGGACATCCATTCAATAATCTTGTTGAAAGAACAGATGACATTATTCAACATCATGTAGATCGCTTACAATTGATCAGAGAAACGGGCGATTCGATAGGTGAAGCCTCAGTTAATGAGTATATGAAATACTTATTTAAGGAAAGATCTTGGGGCGACATGGCAGCTAGTGAAACTTATGCCCATCTCGAACATTTAAGGATTCTTGGTGAAGCTACGCCTAAAGAAGAAAAAGGCATAAAAACTTATAAATTCGCCTGATTTAAGCCAATATCTAACAATTTATTAATTTTATTGAATAATAAGTTGACAAAATTCACTCAAAGGTGTTGAGTGGTCACTTAGCGTAGTTTTGGTAAACTCGTTGTATAGAACTGTTTTACAGTTTATAGAAAGAAAAAAATGAGCATGAATAATAGCATTCGCAATCATTACGGTCATCAAACCGTTGGTCATGCTTTAACCTCTCACGCATTCACACCGGTTAATCCAGTAGCTCTCTCTTCAGAGACAATTTCATTCTGGTTCAACAAGTATGGATTTTTCACCATAAAGCGGCCCTGGGAAGCAACTAGCTAAATAGCTAAAACGCAGAAACCATGGCCGCCGGAAAATCCGGCGGCTTTTTTCATTTTTGAGATTAATTCTAAAAAGGAGTAAAAATGTTTGCAATCGAATTTAAAACAGAAGCTTGGAGAGAAAACGCAGCATGCTCTCAACTTGGCGTGCCTACAGAAGTTTTCTTCTCTGAAGATCTGGGAGACATAGCTCAAGCGAAAAGAATATGCGCGGAGTGTCCTTCTCTTGCATTGTGTTTAGAGGCGGCCATAGAACGCACTGAACCTTGGGGAGTTTGGGGTGGTCAATTATTCCGAAAAGGAAAAATCTTAACTAACAAGCGCGGAAGAGGAAGACCACGCAAAGTATCTATACCCGAAGAGGAACTTCCAGTCATACCTATACCTGTTCATCTGCAGTCTGCCCTCCGTTCTGCTTGATGATCGGCCAACTAAATTGAGGTGACGTTTTAACGAACCTCGATTTGCAAAGGCTAGTTTGGGAGATGACCTTGCGACTTATAGTCGTAATGGTCATCTCCCGACTACCTTTATAGATGTGAAAAAAGTTTTATTGACATTTCTGATAATCGCCAGTGCTTGCAGTGGTGAAGAAACTATTGAATCACTTGATGAGAATGTATTGAATCAATTTTTTGAAACAGAAAATGGACCCGAGACCCTTAAAAGTCTTTATGAAAAAAATAATCAGCCCATGGTGGTGAATCTTTGGGCCACCTGGTGTACTCCTTGTTTGGAAGAAATGCCATACTTCGAAACAGCCCACCGTAAATATGGAAAAGAAATACAATTTATTGGTATCAACATTAGCGATTCGCCAACCAGGGCTAAAAAAAGAGCTGAAGAGCTTCACATTTCTTATCTGCTAGGAAATGACCCTGATGGGAGTTTCACTAAATCTTTAAAAGCTATCGGTTTACCTGTAACTGCTTTCTTCAATACTGAAGGGAAATTATCAACAATTCATCAAGGTCCTATCAGTGAAGAGAACCTTCAGAAATCGATAATGGAATTCTTAGATGTTTGATATAGAACTAGTCCTCCCCTTCAGCCTTGGCATTATTACAGCAATTAATCCATGCGGTTTTGCGATGCTTCCCACTTGGCTCGGATACTTCATTGGTAAAGACACTGCAGATAACCAAGCACGACCAGAGCAAGTCATAAGAGGTTTATGGGTAAGTCTGACTCTTACAGCAACATTCGTAGGAGTTTTTGGATTTCTTGGATTTGTGATTTCTCATCTAGTTAACGAAGAGACAATTGCTCAAAAAACCCCTTGGATAACTGTCGCCTTAGGGGTACTTCTAATTCCATACGGGTTTTCTCTCTTATTTAAAAAAAATCAAAAATTGTTTCCCTCTTTCAATAGAAGAGGTCCAAAATCCAATGAATTGTTCTCAGTAATTGGATTCGGTGTTTCCTACGCAATTGTTTCAGTTGGGTGTTCCGCCCCTCTCTTTTTACTCCAAATCTCCGGCAGTTTTAGCAGAGAAGGAATTATTGAAGGGATAATAATCTTTCTTGCTTATGCACTCGGATTAGGTGCTGTTGTAACCATCACAACTCTGTCTTTAGCTATGGCTAGAGGTGGCATCGTTCGCAATCTTAGAAAATTACTGCCATATGTAGATCAAATAGGAGCCCTTGCGCTGCTAACAGGCGGTGCATATTTGTTTATTTACGGAATTTACGAAATTAGAACTTTAAATTCTCCGGGATCAGGAACTAATCCAATAGTTGAAAAAATTAACGAACTCCAATCACATTTGACTATTTGGATATCGGAAGTTGGAGGCTTAGAAATAGGTTTAGCTTTATGGCTCATAATAATAACTTTCATACTTTGGGGTTTAAACCCAGCATTTACCGGTAGTGCGAAAAATTATCTTAGATTTTCGCTTTTGGGAATTTGGCTTATCTTCGAAGGAGTCTTATATAAAGGAATGTTGTTTATAAGACCAACAGTTAATGTAATTTCAAAATGGCCTGCAAGAATGAATAATTGGTTCGAGAAACCTGAAAGATGGGCTGTTCCTTTTGAGGTATTAGTTTCAAGCATCTTCCTTTTAATTGTTTACTTAAGTTTGTCAGCTTTTCTTAAAGAGAAAAAGAGATGAAAGAGATTAAAAAAATTCAGAGTTTCACCGAACTGCTTTCAAGTCCTGAAATAACTGAGGAAATCGAAATTCGATCTTCTTTTGGTGTCTGCGCGCTCCATGGAGGTGGATTAGAAAGAGCTACTGAAGCTGTCGCTCGAGATGTAGCGGAAAACACCAATTCTTCTTACTATGCGGTCATCCAACCTGAGGGGTCGAGAATACATTTGTCTTCTAAATATTTTGATCCAAATCAGTCTTTAAAGCTTGGTCAATTTTTGGAAAAAATTGACACTCTTATCTCGATTCACGGATATGGAAAAGAAGATGATTTTTGGGCTTTACTACTCGGAGGAAGCAACAGGGAATTGGCTTACCACCTCGCAGGTTCGCTAAGAGAGGTACTGCCCGAAGAATATCGTGTAGTAGATCAAATAGATAACATCCCACCACCTTTGAGAGGTGTCCATCCTGACAATCCGGTTAATTTTCCAATTAACGGAGGAGTCCAAATTGAAATACCACCTGGTTTAAGATGGAACAGAGAACATAATTTTTGGTCGGATGCAGACGGAACTCCACGTTCAGAAGATTTAAACAAACTTATTAAGGGATTGGTTTCAGGCATTAATAGTTGGCGAGATGAAAAGAGTTGAAAAAAATTATGGTGATAAGCGAGTGAAAATCCATCCTTGACCGGTCAACTCGTAACCTATTCTGTCATGTAGCCGATTCTGTCTCCCCTGCCAAAATTCAATGAAGTTTGGCAAAACTTTATAGCCTCCCCAATGATGCGGTCTTGGAACTTCAGTGTTTCGCCACTTTAATTCCTGCGTTTCAAATGCGGTATCTAATTCCTCTCGACTAGAAATTCTGCTGCTTTGATTAGAGACTAAAGATCCTATTTTGGTTTCATATGGCCTCATTGCCCAATATTCATCTGATTCACTTTCGGGAATTTTCTCAGCTGTCCCTTCAACAGATACCTGTCTACGCAATTCATTCCAGCTGAAAGTAAGAGAAACTTTCTCATTATTTTCAATATCTGTAGCTTTCTTACTCTCGTAATTAGTAAAGAAAACGAATCCATCTTCACGAATCTCTTTTAAAAGAACATTTCTTCCGCTGGGAGAACAATCCTTATCAACAGTGCTTAAAACCATTGCATTGGGTTCCAAATAACCGACTTCTTCTATCTCCGAATACCAAATTTTAAATTGGTCGATTGGATTACTAACTAAATCATCTTCATACAGGCCACGATTTTCATATTCTTTACGTACCCGTCGTAGATCCATATAAAAGGTCTAGTCAAAATAGTCACCTACTACAAATATCAGGATGTAATGTTTGCGAATGGTTAAATACGATTTTTTCAGAGTGGGGATTGGCGGGTCTGTGGGAGCAGGTCTTCGCTGGTTGATCATAGAAAATACAACAACGCAAATTTTCCCATGGCCCACTCTGCTAATTAATCTCTTTGGTTGTGCCGCTCTTGGAATGCTTATAGCTAGAAATAAAAATCGTAAGACTCTACTTACTTGGGGTACAGGTCTATGCGGAGGCTTGACCACTTTTTCAACATTCTCTCTTGAGATAGCAATTCTATTTCGTGACAATGAAATCTTTATCCCCCTTTGTTATCTATTCATTTCAGTGCTAGTCGGAGTACTCCTATTTAAAAGCACTTTAAAAGCATGCGAAGATAAACGATGATAGTTGTAGCTTTTTTTGCTTTAGCAATTGTCGGGAGCGTCATCAGATGGAAAACAGCTATATTTTTTGGCACTCATAAGGGAACGTTCCTAGTAAATGTAATTGGTTCATTTTGCCTTGGCCTTGTGATTGATTTAAGCGACTCAGGAATGACACTAATCGGCATTGGAGGTCTTGGTTCACTAACAACATTTTCTACTTTTTGCTCCAATATAGATTCCCTATCTGAAAGCAATTATCGGTCTGGTTTGCTCTATGCATTACTTACTGTCATTGCAGGTGTACTGGCAGCAACAATTGGACTGAGTATTTAAATTGTCAATTTATACTTTTTACGCCTTGCATGTAAGGCAAGAGAGGGTCGGGAATCAGAATGCTGCCATCCTCTTGCCTGCATGTTTCTACAACTGCAGCCCAAACACGTGGTACCGCTAAACCTGAACCATTAAGAGTATGTACGACCGACGTTCCCTTTGCTTCTTCTGACCGATACCTAACATTTGCTCTACGAGCCTGATAATCGCTAAACCAAGAAACCGATGAAACTTCAAGCCACTGCTCTGCACCTGGAGCGTAGACCTCAATATCAAAAGTTCGTGCTGAAGAATTTCCTAAATCTCCCGAACATAAATCGAGAATCCGATAGCTTAGACCCAAATCAGCAATTGCTGACTCAGCTCTAGAGAGTATGTCTTCGTGAACCTCATGAGCTTGTTCTGGAGTTGCGTAAGCAAGTAGTTCAACTTTGTCAAACTCATGAACTCTTAAAAGACCTCTTGTGTCTCTGCCAGCTGAACCTGCCTCACGTCTAAAGCAAGAGGTGTGAGACATCAACTTCATTGGCAATTCGCTTTCGCTAATGATCTCGTCACGAGCATACGATGTAAGCGGAACTTCAGCTGTAGGTATCGCCCAAAGATCGTCGCGCTCAAGATGATATGCATCATCTACGAACTTTGGAAGATGTCCTGTTGAAACCATTGTTTCTGTCAAAACAAGAGTAGGGGGTCTTATCTCACGATAAGCATCAGCATTTCGGTCTAGTCCATACTGGATCAATGCTCGACATAAAGTAGCTCCCAAACCGGTGTACATGGCAAACATCGCTCCAGAAAGTTTAGTTGCCCTTTCAACATCGAGGATCCCTAAAGTTTCTCCAATTTCCCAGTGAGGTACACGTTGATAATCCTCCCAAGCCTCATCACCTTGACCTTCGACTCGTATAACTACATTGTCTTCAGCATTTTCACCATTAGGACATTCATCAGCAGGAATATTTGGAACTCTTAGTAATAATTCTCGTATCTCAGTAGACAGTTGGTCAGATTCTTCACTAAGCGCTTCTTCTTTTTGTCTCATTTCCCGACTCGACTCTTGAAGAGGGCTGGCCTCTTCTGTTTTTCCAGATTTATGAAGGTCGCCTACTTGCCTTGAAAGTTCTTTAATTTCATTACGCAATTGATCTCGTTTTTCAGCGATTGATCTCTGTTTTTCATCTAATCCAATTATCAGATCTAAAGAGTCAGTATCTTCTCCACGTCGCGAGATTGCTTTCTTAACTGACTTGAAGTCATTACGCAATAAACGAATATCGATCATTAAATTAACTTAGTCTTTAAGTGGGTTGGTATTAAACAATTTTTCATCTTTATTAGTTTCTTTGAGAGATGCCGGTCTGAGAGTTTGATTTTCTCTATGATGACCAGCAATTTTAAAGAATTTAAAAATAATAATTCCCCAAAGGTAGAAACCGCCAACAAGTTTCATTATAAAACCAGCTGCTTGTTGGTCTGATTGGACACTTATTCCCCACATTTGATATCCGTCATCGTAATGGCTGTAAACAGTGCCTTCAGCAAAAGTCAACCAAGCAGCAGGAACCGTTGGAATAATAGACATCAAAAATAAATACAACATTTGCGCTAAAGGAGACAAACGAAGTTCAGGTAAAGGTGAAACTACTGGAACCCACATAAAAATGGCTGAAACAAATAGTAGAAGGTGCACTAAATAATGAAATATTCCTGAATCTGCTGAGGCTTGAACAATTCCACCCCAATGTGTTAGTGCGACGAGAGCATTAAAAATAACTCCAGCGAAAACTGGGTGAGATGCTCTTCTTAGAATCTTGGATCCCCATCCTGAATCTAATACAACCAGCTCAGCTAACCAGCGTGGAGTAGATAGTAGAAATAAGGGAGGGACTATAAAAGTTATTACAAGATGTTGAAACATATGGACGGAATACAGATGATCTTCAGCCACATCATGCACTGGCCAATCAGCTGATAAAAAAAGAAGTAGGAGTGCTGTAAAAAAAGTTGTCTTTTGAAATCTAGTGACTATTGGTTTATCTGGAGCTACAACCTTAGGGCCAATTCCTTTTACTGCCCATCTTCCAAGAAGTACGATCGCTGCAACTAATACCCACACTTCTGGATGAGGTTTCCATGCCCAAGGATTAATTGCTCCGATGACTAAAGCCATCTTTATAATTCCTTAAATAATTTGTCTGGCATCCCTAGAAGAATGGCAATCAACCTTTATGCCAAAATTCAAAAACGGTAAGAAATATTGCATACACAACACTCGCCAAAACCAGACCTGATACGAAAAACTTCATAAATAAAGAATTGTCAAAGCGTAAATGCATGAACCAAGCCGCTACGTAAAAGAATTTCACGACCATCATTATCATCAATAAAGGTATAAGTATCTCGCCAGGCATACTTTCTAACCAATAGGTAGCTACTTCTAAAGCTGTTAGAACAGCGAGAACTCCAGCAATCTGAAAATATTTTTTATCAGAAGGGTGCTCATGGACATGCTCATCATCACTCTTATCAGATTCAGTAGTGTGTTCGGTTTCCGTACTCATTTTTTAATCCTCTGTATCAACTTGTAGGTGATGGAACCAAATAGATGACGGTGAAAATAAAAATCCAAACTATATCTACAAAGTGCCAATAAAGACCTATTAGTTCTACCGTTTCCGCTCGTTCTTTATGTAAATTACCGCGAGCTGACGATACATAAAGTGACATCAGAAAAATCACTCCGAGACTTACGTGAACTCCATGAAAACCTGTAAGGGTAAAAAAAGCAGAAGAAAAAGGACTTGTTGTGTATCCAAGCCCTTCACGTAAAAATGTCGTGAACTCGTAAACTTGCCCTCCAACAAACACAGCGCCAAGAAGAGCAGTTGTAAGAAGCCAAAGTCTGTTATTTCTTTCGTCTCCGCGTTGCAGTGCTGAAAGTGCAAGAACCATTGTTAAGGAACTCATCAAAAGCACGAACGAACTCACAGAGGTAAAGGGAATATCAAAAATATCTCCGGGGGCTGGACCATCTGCAAAGCGTCCTCTGTAGAGCAAATAAGTTGAAATTAAAGCTCCAAAAAGAAGACACTCAGAACCGAGAAATACCCACATCCCTAATTTGTTATGAGATAGTCCTGTTGAGGTCTCTTCTGAATGGGTTTGGTTAGTCACTTACGTCCTCCTTTTGAGGTTCATGGTGATCTACGTCAGGATCATCAACTGGTTCAAAAACCCATGCGTAAAGACCCATTAACGCAAGCGCTCCTCCGAATACACAAAGCCACAAACTGTAGATAAGACCCAAGCCAATAAATGGTAAGCCAATAGCAAAAACTAGAGGCCAGTAAGAAGGTGATGGAAGATGGACACCTTCAGCTGACCCATCCTGACAAACCTCTTCTGCTGAAGCAACTCTTACAATTTTTCCGTCTTCATCAGATCCATACTTACGGTGCCAGAACTCATCCAAACTTTCAACTATTGGAATTTCATCAAAGTTGTGAACTGGGGTTGGGTTTGGGGTCATCCATTCAAGACTTCTTGCATCCCATGGGTCAGGCCCTATAGGTGGCCGCCCTCTTGCGTTCCTTGCTGACGTGATCACATTGATTAAAAATATCAAGACACTCAACGCGATTATAAAAGAACCAATTGTGACTACTAAATTCCAAGCTTCGAATCCAAAACCAGGACTGTATGTGTCAATTCTTCTCGACATTCCTTGAAGGCCAAGAATATGCATCGGCCCAAAAGTAAGATTGAATCCGACCAGCATTACCCAGAAGTTGAGTATCCCCATTTTTTCACTGAGTTTATGTCCGAATATTTTCGGCCACCAGAAATAGAAACCTGAGAAAAGTCCAAAAATTATTCCCCCGAAAATTACATAATGGAAATGCGCAACTATGTAATAAGTATCTGTTTGTTGTGTGTCTGCAGGTGCGACTGAATGTGTAACGCCTGATAGTCCACCTATTGTGAACATCGAAACCACACCAATAGCAAAAAGCATTGCTGCACTAAATTTGATACGGCCACCCCACATAGTCGCCATCCAGTTGAGAATTTTTACTCCAGTTGGGACAGCAATAAACATTGTTGATAGTGAAAAAGCTGCAACTGAAACAGGGCCTATACCTGATACAAACATATGGTGAGCCCACACGCCCCAACCCATGAAACCAATTGCAATTCCAGAAAACACCATGAATGGATAACCAAAAATAGGTTTTCTTGAAAATGTTGGAATCACCTCAGAAATAATTCCAAACGCAGGAAGTACCAAAATATAAACTTCTGGATGGCCAAAAATCCAAAATAGGTGTTGCCACAACAATGGATCTCCGCCTAATTCTGGAGTGAAGAAAGTAGCTCCGAACAATCGACTGAAAGTCAGTAAGAAAAGCGCTACCGCAATTACCGGCATAGCGAAGACTAAGAGCAACTGCACAACTAACATCATCCAAGTAAAAACAGGCATTTTGAAAAGAGTCATACCGGGAGCTCGCATGTTGAAAATCGTTACTGTCAGATTGATTCCTGAGACCAATGAGGCTATACCGGTTATCTGTAGCCCTAGAGCGTAGAAGTCCATTCCATGGCTTGGCGAAAAGACGATTCCTGTATTGGGTGCATAGGCGAACCAGCCGCCGTCAGGGGCTCCACCAAGAAGCCATGAGAGATTAATGAATATTCCACCTGCTAAGAAAACCCAAAATGACATTGCATTTAGGCGAGGAAAAGCCACGTCTCTTGCACCTATCTGCAATGGGATCAGATAATTTGCAAACGCTGCGGCTAAGGGCATGGCTGCTAAGAAAATCATTGTTACGCCATGCATCGTGTACACCTGATTGTATGTGTCTGCTCCTAAGACAGTTCCGTCAGGAGTAGCTAGTTGCAACCTAATTAGTAGAGCTTCTATTCCACCAATTACAAAAAATAGAAGAGCAGCTGCTCCATAGAGAATTCCGATTTTTTTATGATCAACTGTTGTTACCCAGTCTCTCCATCCACCGCCGCCTTTAGGCCTTGTGTATACCCCCAACGGGCGATGTGAATTTTCACCATTAGAAGTTTCCAAGGAAGACGGTTCCATTGTTTGAGTCATTATTCAACCTCCGTAGCAAGGATGATTTCACTCGAGGGTCTTGTTCCAAGAGTTTGCAGATAAGCGACTATGTCATCTATCTGTTTTTCATCTAAGCCCATATTTGGCATACCTCTTCTGCCTTGCGCATAAGCAGGTTTTTCGTCAGGGGAATTACGAAGCCACGCTTCTAATTGACTTCGGTCAATAGAACCATCAGGTTCATACAGATTGAAAATTCCACCTGCATAAGTGGTTCGACTCATGAAATGAGTCAGATTAGGTGCAGCATTTGAAACTAAATCAGCACCAATAGAAGTTTCGTCATTTAACCCGTTAACAACGTGACACCGAGTACATAAAGAAGTAAATGTTTCCTGCCCCTGCTTCGCGGTTTCACTCACCGGGTTTGAAGCTGGTTGCATTTGTTGGTTAATCCAGTTTTGAAAATCAATAGGTTCCATTGCTACAGCCTGCATGCGCATTCTTGAGTGAGAAAGTCCACAGAACTCTGTGCATTGTCCAAAGTAAACACCTGGTTCATCTGCTTCAATTTTCCAAGGGTGAACTCTCCCTGGAACAGCGTCTTTTTTACCATTCAATGCAGGTATCCAGTGGCTGTGAATTACGTCGCGGCTTAAGATTTTCAATTCAATTTCTTCGCCAGTTGGTATAACCATTTGAGTGCTGGTGACAATGTCTGCGGGAGGCAGGTTTCGAGCATCTGAAAGATCGACATCTTCCAAGCCATTCATGTAATACCTATACTCCCACCACCATTGCTGACCTACTACTACTACTTCTGGTTCCCATGACACTGTTTCACCTTTAACTGACAAAGCCATAGCGTTGTCTTCAGTGCTGTTTATTTCTGCAAGGGTTATAAGAGTGAAAACAGCAACGCCGGCAAGTATCAAACCTGGGATGATCGTCCATAAAATTTCCAACTTTAAATTCCCATGGATTTGAGTCGGAAACTCTTCATCGGAATGATCGCTTCGAAAACGCCACATATAAATAGTTCCACCAACTACTAGAAGTAAAACTATTCCTGCAATGATAAAAATCGGATTTGATAGTGAATCTATTGCTTGTGCAGAAGGTCCTTGCGGTTCTAGCGTGTCAAGTTCAGCATCTGAAGAACACCCTGTAAAAAATAAAAAAAACGCTAAAAATGAAACATAAAACCATGAGGCTCTAAAACTGGAAAAGGGTTTCAATGTTCAACCTCTGCATGCGAATCGTCATGATGATCAGGTCCTTTGTGATGGAATTCACGTTCACCTACAACTGCTGAAATGAGACCTGCAATTAATATTCCAGCTATTCCTATAAAAAGAACGCTTTGAACGAAACCTCTAGAAATAGACGGACGTGTGCTTATATAATAAGCAGTTCCGAAAATAAGAACAGCCACAATAGTGGCGACCAACACCGCTCCTGAAGCAGATGAAGAAAGAAGAATTCGGGAAACCGCTAAAACTAAAATTCCAATACCCAATGCTCCGATAAGTGGCACTTCTATAGGCCGCATGAGCCTTTCCCTTAATTCGCGATTTAACTCTGGATCAGATGTGGCTTTCTCAGACCAATTCGTAATTGTCCATTCAAAACCGATTGCAACAATTATTACGATACCTATAACAAAAATTGCAGAATGTACTACTAATCCAACGACCGAAATGCTTAATCCTAAAGCAGCAAAGATAGGCCACCAAGAACTACCTGTTTCTAGTTGCGCTTCGGGTGTTTCTTCTGTGTCAAGCAACTCAGTCGCTGCTTCTGGGTCACTGTCTCGAAAAGCTTGACTTACAACTCCCATAACTGCCATTGAAGCAGCACCAATCATGAGGAGCGTGTAAACCACATGATTTCCGACTCCACCCTTCCAACCTAAAGAGATTGGACCTGTTTCTGTTCCACCAGTTGTATAACCAGCAAAAATAGCGGCTGCTACCATCACGACACAAAGGCCGAACCAAAGTTTGAATCCAGTCGTAAGCATCAGTAAATCACTTCGCTATGTATATGCCGATCCAAATGATCGAATAGACAGCAACTCCTGCATACCAATAAAAAGATAAGGCAGAAACTAAATCTTGATGACGTTGAGTGTCTTGACCTCCAAAAGCTCTTACTAATAATAGAAGATTCCAAATCACCCCGATGGCAATCATTACCATATGAGCACCAACAATAGTAAAAAGCAATGTACTGGATTTGCTGTAGTCAATTGGTAATCCAATGTCGTTCAGATAAAAAACGGTCTGGTTAATTACAGCAATCCCAAGAAGAGCTGTTAGGCCAAGAGCTAGATAGGTATGGATACGGTCGTTATTAGAAACCGATCGCACAGCCCAGGCCATGGTTATCACCGACAGGGACAAAGTAGCCATGTTCATTCCACCAGGCACAAGTTGAATGGCTCCTTCTGGGAACCATTCACTTCCCCAAGCATTAGCATCTGCCCTCATCGAAAAGTAGATTGCAAACAACCCGGCGAAAAACATAACAGAAGTTATGCTTCCGAGAACTGCCCCCGTGACGAGTGTTCTTGGTCTGGATTCTGCTGGTGGTAAGGAGATATTAGACACTAGGTTCCTGCCTTCTCGACTTCATCCAGCAACGGTCTTTCAGATTCAACTGTCACTATTTCTTCTGTCCATTCAAGAGTGTGACCATTCCATGGGTCTACGTCAGAAACCGGACCATTTTTAGATCTTAATAATTCAATAAATAGAAATGAAACAGCACCGGCAAAAATCAGTAACGATCCTATGAACGAAAACGGAATAAGAATCTTTACCAACTGCTCGGCAGATACTTTCTGAATAAAATCTACCATTACGAAGTCATCTAAACCTAAAAATCCATTTACTGAATCTGTAAGACCACTCAATAATGCACCTGCAGTAATGAGAATTCCTGAAATTAAACCGGCTCCTTGCTTTGCGCTTTTGCCAATAATTAGTTCACCCCACCAAAGCATCGCTGCAATAACTGCAACTAACCCAGCTGCGATAGTCAATTTCATTTGAGCACCGGTTGATGATCGAGACAAAAGCTCAAAAGGTTCTATTGCTCTTAAAGCTCCCACGACCGTGCCGGAAATAAGAAGAAGTAAAGATAAAAGAGAAAGAACCATGGGAGCCGGCGGGTGTCTCGTAAGATTTCCGGCACCTATTTTTAAAGTATCCAAAAGTCCCACTAAAAGAAAAAAGATTAAAGGAACTGCTAAAAGAGCTGTGAGTACATATAAAGCCTCTTCTCTTACAGGAGTTCCAGGTGTATCAAAAAATGGCTGAGCGTAGGCTCCGAAACCAATAATTCCGAAAAGAGTTGAAAGAATTAATATCAAATCATGGTTTCTCTGACGAACCTTTGTCGCAACTGGAACTATGTCATATGCGATTCCTATTACCGGTAAAACGAATACATATATTTGCGGATTAGTAAACGCCCAAGAAATTTGATCCCAAATCAAATCTTCAGATCCAAAATAAATTGCAGAACGACCCTTCAAATCGACATAAGCCAAAACCGAATTCGCTGCCAAAACTGGTAATGTCAGAATCCAAAGTGTTCCAGCAACCAACATTGTCCAACTAAAAAGAGGAATTCTACGTAAGTTCATTCCCATGCATCTACCTGAAATGATGGTTGTAAGCAGACAAATAACTGACATGCATATTCCTGCAATTACTAAAAGAAATCCTACGAGTGTGAGTGCAACTGCTTCACGTTGGCTGCCTAATTCTGGAGTTCCAAAACCTCCATCAGCCAAAAACCCAAAAACTGTGATACCAGAACCCAAAAACCAAACCCAAAAACCAAAAGCAGCTGCTCTTGGAAAAACAATCGAATTTGCACCAATTTGAAGAGGCACTATGCACGTAGCTAAACCGATAATCATTGGCAATACAGCCAAAAGAACTATTGAAGTACGGTGCAATGACCAAAACTGAAAAAACTTGTCGACATTAGAAAAAATTAAGTAACTATCAGAATCAAACCTGACAATGTCCAGTAAAAAACCCAAAATTGTTGAAAAAACCAAATAAACAAAACCACTGAAAATCCATGATTTTCCTATAGATGAATTACTTGTGCTAGTAACCAAACGCTCTACGTAAGTTTGGTCTTGTTCACTCGTAACCGCTACAGAATCTGGTGCGATATCAGTAGTAGTCATTGAATCCTGTGTCCTGGGGGTTAAAAATTGAAACTTTGCTCAACTAAATCTACCTGTTTTCATAGCAAAAAAAGTTGATCAAACAACTATTAATTCTGTCACGCTAGCCGTTTTACAACACGCGAAACTAATTATTCAAGATGAAATTTACTAAATTCTTTCAAGCCTGTTTATAGAAGAACATCTACAACCATAGAGCTAAAAAGTAAGAAAATATAAGTTATTGAATAACGAAACAACCGCGTAGCATTCTTTTCAACTGGGTTAAATAAAATATTCAAAGCAAAAAATAGGAACAAGGCACCAAGTCCTATAGCCGTGACTAGGTAATAACTACCCATTTCTGCGACAAAGAAAAAGGCCACTGAAAATGCTATTAAAACAACTGAGTACAAAACTATTTGTCTTCCTGTTTCTTTTAGTCCCGTGACAACCGGAAGCATAGGAATTTCTGCTGCGGCATAATCATCACGATAATTAATTGCTAAGGCCCAAAAATGAGGAGGGGTCCAGAAAAAAATCACACTAAATAATAAAATTGGAGCCCAGCCTAAAGTGCCTGTTACAGCAGTCCAACCAATTAGAACAGGCACTGCGCCAGCTGCGCCTCCAATAACAATGTTGCTAGTCGAAGAACGTTTTAACCACATCGTGTAAACAAACACATAAAAAGCAGTAGCAGAAATAGCTAAAAATGCACTAAAGAGATTCACGAAACTAAGGAGCCAAATAAATGCTCCTATCTCTAAAACAGAAGCAAAAACCGTCGCTTCTTTTGGTGTAATTGCACCGGTGACTAAAGGCCGATTACTAGTCCTGTTCATTCTCTTATCAATATCGGCATCTAATACCATATTGAATGAGTTAGCTCCAGCTGCAGCGAGTGAACCTCCAACCATGGTTGCAATAATGAGCCATAAAGATGGTGTTCCCTGTTCTGCAACAAACATAGTTGGAACAGTTGTAATCAATAAAGTACGGATTATCGCAGGTTTTGTTAAAGCGAAAAAGGAATTTATCCGAAAACGAATCGAGTCGGGACTGTAAACACGCATCATCCTTAGGCTAAGGGTTCATTTGAATTCGCAAACGCAAAAAACAGGTTTTAAGAAATAAGCCAATCAGATGGAGACTCTCCAGCAGGAAATAACTTTTGTTGAAATCTATGCATTCCAGCTAACCATCTGTCAATATCATCACTCTTACGTCTTGCATACTCTGAAACTTCTGGGTGAGGAAGAATGTGAAATTTTTCTTCTCTAACTCCTTCTACAACACTTTGAGCTACTTCTTCAGCTTTTAATACCCCATCAACAGCAGCTGGACTAGCCGCACCTTCAGATAACAGATCCCTAGTTGGACTGTTCTCTAAAATATCTGTTTCTACTGATTGTGGACATAGTACTGAAACTTTAATTCCATGCTCCCTATACGAAATTGCTAAAAACTCTGAAAGAGAAACTGCAGCATGTTTTGTTACAGAATAATGGAGCGAACCCAACTGAGTTAAAAGACCTGCTGCAGAAGCTGTGTTTAATAAATAACCACCACCTGCTTCAATCATGTGAGGAATCGAATGTCGAGCTGCCCAAAGATGAGCCATAACATGAACATCAAACATTTTCTTTAATTCTTCATCGGGTGATTCCAAAGCACCTACAGTGACATAACCTGCATTTGAAACCATTAAGTCGATCCGGCCGAACTTTTCAACTGTTTCAGATATAAGTCTCGATACTTCACTTTCATCTGAAACATCACACTCGACGGCTACACCACCGACACTTTCGGCAACTTGTTTTGCGCCGTCAGCATTCAAATCAGCTACTACTAGACCTGAGGCTCCTTCTTTATGAAACCGCTCAACTAAAGCCTTGCCGATCCCCGTAGCTCCACCAGTTACAATCGCAACGCAATCATTTAACTCCATAAACCAATCTTATGTAACAAAATTCATTACTATCTCACCGGAATTAAGAATCAGGTTTTGGCACTCAAACGCATTTATAAAGTTGAGACCGTATTAACATGATTAATGTCCTTTTTATTAATAGAAAAACTATGAATAATTTGACGTAGGAGGCAGTAAAAGATAATCCAAAGAGGAACGCGAATACTCAAGCCTCTGCTATCGTGGCAAAACT
>CEUA01002215.1_pt1 | contig 34392 bp, 39 predicted proteins | sample 361541 | NCBI WGS metagenome assembly CEUA01 (sample SAMEA2623079, study PRJEB7988) | marine metagenome | isolation source: saline water (ENVO:00002010), including
CTTTTCAAAGCTTATAACTCAACTACCGGTGAATTAATGTGGCAAGATCAGACTAATGCTGGTGTTAATGCACCTCCATCTTCATATAATGTTGGTGGTGAGCAATACATCGTAGTTGGTTCTGGTGGTAATGCACAAATTAACTCAAAGCGTGGTAATGAAATTATTGCCTACAAATTGAAATAATTATAACAAAGTGTGTTAATGAACGGCCGCCTTTATGGTGGCCGTTTTTTTAACTAACAAACACAGCTGAACGATTTAATGTAATAACAAGTCATATATAAAAATAAGGAATTTACTATGTTCCAAAAATATATCATCACATTATTATTTGTCCTCTACTCTATCTCAACTTCATATGCAGAGGAGAGTAGCTCCCCGGAAATGAATGCAAAAATGAAAGGTAAGATCCAGTTGTGTGCTTCATGCCATGGAGATTCTGGTGTAACGATTATGCCTGTATATCCAATTCTCGCTGGTCAAAACTTCTATTATAGTTATGTCCAACTTAAGGATTTAAAATCAGGCCTGCGCAAGAACGAAGTAATGGCTGCCATGGTTCAAGACCTTAACAAGGATGAAATGAAACTACTTGCTGGATATTTCTCTGAGCAAGCATGGCCAGAAATTAAGTATGAGTCAGACCCTAACAAGGCCAAGATTGCAAAACAAAACATTTCAGCAGGACAATGTGTGCAATGCCATCTCGGTGGTTTTGAGGGCGCGAGCGGAACTCCTAGGTTATCAGGACAGAATTACGAATATTTGAAAAAAATAATGCTAGATTTTAAAAATAAGGTTCGAACAAACTCTGCTGCTAAAAATTCATTGTTTGCTGATACTAGTGACGAAGCGATTGATGCTCTCGCAGATTATCTTGCGGGTTTTAAACCTTAAACTTTAGCAAACAGGATTTTCTATTTAGAAACTTACTGCTCTAAAAGCTTAATGATTTCCTTGAAATTATTCTCTTTTGCGATCATTAATGCCGTTAAACCGCGATTATCTCTTAACGATTTGTCAGCGCCTAATTGTAATAAAATTTTTACAGCTTCGGTTTTTTGATAGCCTGTTGCCCACATTAATGATGTTAAATCATTCTTAGTTTGACGATTAATATCCGCTCCATGCTCCACTAGTAACTTAATAATCTTCACATTACCATTTGCTGATGCATAATTAAGTGCTGTCTTTCCCGACCAATCAATAACACTTACATCTGCGTACAACTTAAGAAAGATTTTTACTATGGATTCATGATTAGCAAAAACAGCCTCCATAAGTGCTGAAATATTTTTAACACTCAGCTTGTGAATATCAGCATTCTTATCGATTAGATACCTGACTATGTCCTCATGTCCTCGTGATGCAGCATTCATTATGGCAGTTTCAGCATTGGTATTTAACATATCGACATTTGAGCCCTCCTCGACAAGCAACTTAACAATGTCAAGATTACCGGCTCTTGTTGCTGAGATCAGCGCTGTATTACCAAAGCGATTTCTCGCCTTAATTGACGCGCCCTCATCAAGACGTTTTCTTACACTATCTATGTCTCCATCTCTAGCCGCAGCGATAAGCGACAAATTTAGCTCCCGAAATTCAATAGCATCATATTCTTTTTCAGCTAAAACATTCCCATTGAAAAAAATAGTGATGAGTAAAAAAAATATTCTTAATGTCATTGCGATTATTATCCTCTATATTAATATTCTAATGATTTAAGTTGCCTATCAATTTCGACAAGTTTTTTCTCTAACTCTGACATATCACGTCCATTTTCAAAATAAAACAGCATTAACTCATCTATTTTTTCCATCAATTGACGTTGTAATTCTTCCGTACGCCATCCATTATCTGCATATAAAAAAACGAGATCTTCAATCCCTGCAATCGATCGTTTTAGCATAAACTCAATCTCATCAGTTGCATGATCAACATTGATGGTAACTTGCTCTGAATCATATTCAACAATACCTTCTCCATCCCCATCGTTTGAACATCCATGGATAAGAAATAAGGCAATAAATACAATGAAAAATCGCATTCGAGCTAGTACTCCTAAAACAAGATCAAAATTATTTAAAAAACTCTTTTATTTTTTATAGACTAAATAGTATAAAGATATGGGTCAAATTAATAAAGAAGTATAAGAAATATGGATCTTAAAAAAAATATTGTAATCACTTTTTTTATAGTTAGCATAATAGCCTGCACAACAACACCAAAAGGTGTAAGGCCGATCTCTAATTTTGATATTAATAAATATCTTGGAATATGGCATGAAATAGCTAGGCTTGATCACAGTTTTGAAAGAGATTTAGTTGAAGTTTACGCTGAATATTCACTCAGAGAAGATGGTGAAATTACTGTTATTAACCGAGGGAAAAACCCAAGTAATGCAAAATGGAAAGAGGCTATTGGCAAAGCTTATTTTGTTAATAATGAAAATATTGGAAGTCTAAAAGTATCCTTCTTTTGGCCGTTCTACGGAGGCTACAACATAGTAAAGTTAGATAATGATTACACGATGGCTTTAGTCATTGGCCCCACACTAAAGTACGCTTGGATATTGTCTAGGTCCACCAATCCTCAGGCCGATCTTTGTGATGAGTATTTTGCAGAGGCAAAAAAAATAGGAATTGCTGATGAAAAATGGATAAAGATACGAGACTGTATCTAACTAGAATTTATGGTAACTCAATTAGAGTTTTCGATATATTTTTTCTAGTAGTTTTTGGGGTATCCTCTGAATAACCATACCAAATAATTCCAACAACATTCTCTAAATCTTTATTAACCCAAATGATATCGTAAAATTCATCATCTCTTATGATATCTCCAGTTGACCATTTTGTCCCAATACCATTGCTCCAAAGATAAAGCATGAAATTTTGTATCACGCAACAACACGCCGCATAGTCTTCGTAATAGGTAAGTTCATTTGCAGATTTTCTACATGTTACAATTAACCAGCCTGGGATATTAAGCCATCGTAAATATTTTTTTTGTGCGGCATCACTACTGCTGCTCGCAGTTAAGATCTTTTTATTCAAATCACATACGCTAGTAATCGTTTCGCTACCCAGTAAATAAAAACGCCAAGGTTCTGTAAGATGATGATTGGGAGCCCAGCATGCAATTTCGATAGCTTCTTTGATTAACGATATATCTGGCACCTTATCTGGAACAAAATTGTGAATTGTCCTTCTGGACATAATCAAATTAGCAAGATTACGAGACTGATTGGTCATGTATTTAATTTAGACTTGTGTTTCATATTAATCAATTGTATTTGCATGCCCCAAAAATACTAAGAAATCGCACAATATATAACTTTTTGTCCATGACAATAATTTAAAAAAATATATAATAAAAACAGTTATTTATAAAATATTTTTACAAACCATGTGCTTTGTACACGTCAAAATTCAATTCTTATCGACTCCTGTCCATATTATGTCTATATTGTGTTTAACTTAACAAACACGAGTAAATTGCTATGTCATATTCAAACAGTAATTTAGAAAAAGACTTAACTAACACATTTAAAATTGGAGTTGTCTCCCGTATCACAAACATTCCTGTTGATACTCTTCGTATTTGGGAGAGGCGTTATAGTGTTGTAGTGCCTGATCGTTCTGAGAAAGCAGATAGATTATACAGACGTGAAGATATAAATCGTCTTACTCTACTCAAGCTTCTTGTCGATAAGGGTCATGCAATTGGTAGTATTGCAAAACTGAATAATGGTGAACTCAGTCAGCGTTTGGAATTCGCAACAAAAGGAAATCAATTAACAGATACAACTGACATGCAGAGGAAAAATAGTGTTGTAGCCATAGGAGATGTCCTGTCTTTACAACTAGAATACTCAAATGCGGTTGATTCTAATTTCTACTTCTCTGGAATTTATAGAAATGAGGAAGATTTTAACAAAAGAGAAAATACAGAAAAAATCGATATATTAGTTATGGAATTCCCAACTATACAAAGTGATCATGTGCATAATATTGAAAGATTGTATAAACAATCGGGTGCGAACCAGCTGGTACTTATTTATGGATTTATGAATAATTCCACAAAGAAAAAATTAGGCCAAAACAATATTGTTTTCTTTCAAGCTCCGATCTCAGTTGAACATCTTAGAACTGAAATTAGAAATATCGCTAAAAGCAAACAACCTGCAGAGGTTATAGCTATCGACTCGGACATACGTAAATCTTCTCCAAAAAAGACTTACACAACTAAACAATTGATACAGCTATCATCAGCATCGTCAACTATTAAATGCGAGTGTCCTCAGCACTTATCTAGTATTATAATTAAGTTATTGCAATTCGAAGCATACAGTGAGGAATGTATAACTAGATATAAGAAAGATGCTGAATTGCATAGATTGTTAGGCAACATGACTGGGCATGCTAGATCCATTCTTGAAAAAGCACTTACTGAGATTGTTACAGCTGAAGAGATAGTTATCGATAATTAATAATGAAAATCTCAAAAAAACTAAAAGATCTTTTTTATGCTATTTGCTTAGCAATCCCCGTTGTTATGAATGTTCATGCTGATGATCATAAACCATTCAAACCACCAGGGCGTTTTATTAATATTGGGTTTCAAACAATGTACATAGACTGCCTTGGTGATAAATTACCAACAATTCTAATAGATGTTGGTATCGCTGAATCATCAGCAAGCTGGTACAAAATCGCTCAACGGTTATCCAATACTAATCGCGTTTGTCTTTATGACAGAGCAGGTTATGGATGGAGTGATCCCGGTAGAGGCATGAGGACAACAGCAACTATTGTTCACGAGTTGAATCTTTTAATTAAAAAAGCTGAAGTGCCTGGTCCCTTTGTTATCATTGGACATTCATTTGGTGGATTTACAGCCCGTTATTTAGCAGCCAAGTTTCCACTAAATATAGTTGGTTTAGTCTTAGTCGATTCCTCCCATCCTGACCAAATATATCGGTTATCCGCACTAGACAATACAGAGAAAAAACCCCTGATAACAGGCCGGAAAAACCTTGCCCCAGAGGATTTCAGTAAATTTGAAAAGTATTGGTACTTTTTGAACTCAAGTCGTAAAGCAACTTTTGCTCAAATGGGCGAATTAAAATATTTTAAAGAAAGCGCCTACCAAGTTAAACATTCAGGACCTATAAAAGATATACCGATTGCTATTTTGTCTAGAGGAAAAGGTCAACTACCTGTGATTGATGGAATCTCTCTTGAATCAGAGTGGCAAAACATGCAGAAAGACCTTTTGAAATTAAGCAATAATAGCTGGCAGACAATTATCAATGATAGTGGGCATCAGATTCATAGGGAAGCGCCAGATGAAATAATTAAACATGTCTTAGATGTAATAGCTAGATCAAAGTAACTTCAAAGTTTTAATTTAATTCCTTACGTTTCCAAGCAGTTGGTAGCCCTCCTTGAAATATTAAAAATAAGCACGAGCTGACTATGCAAAAAGCACCAATACCAGAACTTAGGTCTGGTAATTCGCCCCATCCAATCCAGGCAAATATTGTTGCCATCATTACTGTTACATATGTAAATGGAGATACCGTGGATGCTTGATTGTTTGTAAAAGCATATGTTAGGAGCATTTGACCTCCTGTTGCACAGATACCTGCAAAAATCATAATTAATAAATCATGAGTACTGGGGGTTTCCCAAAACCATATCATTGCTATGCCAGAATACGCTGTCGAAAAAACACTAAAATAAAAAACAGTTCGCATAACAGGTTCAGTATTAGCCATATATCGTATTAATATTTTTGCACAGGCAATAAAAAAACCTGAACAAAGTCCAATAATAGCACCAATAGAAAACATAGACGTACCAGGCTTTAAAATAAGAACGACTCCAAAAAATCCGATGAGTAAAATAAAGAAAATTTTTAAATTAATACGTTCATTAAGAATTGGAAAAGCTAATAATGCTATGAATAAAGGAGATGCTGCATTTAACAATGTAGCCTCAGACAAGCCAATATTTGCGATAGCAAAATATAAACAAGTCATCGCTGAAATACTTATTAAGCCTCTTATTAAATGCATATGAATTACCGAAGTTTTCAAAAATTGGATGCCTCGAGGAATAATTATAGGAAAAATAATTATTAGGCCAACAAAACTTCTTAAAAACACTAGCTGTATTACTGATAATTCAGAGGATACAATTTTAATACAAGCAACCATGACAGCAAAAAAGCATGCAGAAAAAAAAGCAGGTAAAAAGCCATGCAATATGTATCTTTTATTAACTTGCATATTTTTATTTTTTATTAGTTTAATTGATTAAAACATTAAAAAGATAAGTAGATATAAAAAATATTATTATATAGTATTAAACAAACTAAGACATTTATGCTTATATAACACTATATGAAGTGAATTGTAATAAAGTATATATGTAATCAGATGCGGAGATAGCTATGTTAAAAGACATTTTCAAAATGCAGCAAGATCTTAATAATTATGTCTTTAAAAAGAATAATATTAAGGATAAATCGGGTAATGACTTAAATATGCAAACGATTATGGCTGCGGTAGAAAAAAATCAAATAATGGTTAATGAACTGCCCAATGAGTGGTTAGCAAACTATTCAAAAGCAATAAAAGAAGAATTACTAGAATTAGATAATGAGCTATTATGGAAATGGTGGAGTAAAGATGAGATTGATTTACAAAATATACGTGTAGAATTAATCGATATATTACATTTTCTTGTTTCAGCGATGATGTGTGCTGGATTGACTGCTGAAAAAGTATTTGACATATATCAACAAAAGCATGCTGTTAACATTAAAAGGCAGAATGCAAATTACAATATAAAAACAAAAACAGAAGATGATAATAAAAAAATTAATTAATGAAATTTTGCAAAAAACATTATGAATGAAATCACTGAAACTCAAAATAATAGAGAAAATATAGCAATCTCACAATCAGTTGCAATTTTAATTGATGGAAACAATATAGAACGAAGTGTTCATTCAGAATCAAATGACACTAATACAATGTTAAATTTTGATATATTGATACCAAAACTTTTAGTCAATAGAGGTTTAAGTCGTCTAGTTTATTTTCGAGAAGGTAAGCATATTTCAAATAAACTTCAGGAACGTTTACATAATTTTTATCACGGATCAGTAAGGCCATGTCATAAAAGTGCTGATATACCACTATCTATCAATGCAATTCAAGTTGCAGATAAAGTCGATACAATAATCATTATGTCAGGCGATTCGGATTATATCGAGCTAGTGCGACATCTTAAATCAGAGGGCGTGCGCGTTGAAATTGCCGCTGTTGTAAGCACAACCTCTAGACTAATTATTGAGGAAGCTGACCATTTTCATGAAATCACAAAAGAGGATTGGTTTACGCTTCCCTCAAAAAAAGTTTCAAAGAGACATAATAATATGCAAAATATAAAGAGCAACACCAGTAAGTGATACAATATTTGCATAGCGATAACTAAAATACATTCCTTTCCTTCTAAGATCTAAGTTTTCATCAACATTTTTGAGTCCCTCTGAATGAAAATATCTTCCAATGCATAACAAAACTAGTGCTACGAAACTAAAGACTACAAATTCTTTTTGAAAAAAAAGAATAATCGGAATAATAATTCCTATAGAAACACATTCAACGAAATTTCCATGGCACCTAATAGCACGTATTAACTCTTCGTCATCGCCTGTACCTAATATTATTTTCTTTTCACGTCTAAATTTGACAACTCGTAGTATAAGCACCCTATTCCATATTAACAAAAAAGCTACACATAGTAGAAAACCTATTTGAAAAAATGGAAGAAGCATTTCATTAATTTGCTGCATCAAACCCTCCTATAGAAATTAAAAAATTATATATTAAACTTATTAAATTGTTATTTAATAGCGCCTGAATCTAACAATAATGAATATATTTCTTCAGCCATTACATTATAGCCATTCTCATTTGGATGAATCGAATCAGATTTTAGTAATTTATCGCTGAGCACATTAGATACTAGATCCTCCATAAAAATAGTATTCATTGAACTAGCAATTTCTTTATAAACATCTGCTGAGGATAAAAATATGCCTGGCTTAGGTACTCCAAGTAAAATAAGTGGAATTTTTCTATCCAATGATAGCTGTATCATAGCCCGTATATTAGACTCCATTTCTTCGATATCCATTTTACGAAGTAAATCATTTCCGCCATGACAAAGGATCACTAATTTTGGATTATAATCATTTAAAACTTTTGGAAATCTCGCTAAACCTTCCTCAGAAACCTCTCCTGAAATACCTGCATTAATGACTTTTAGTCCTGTTAATTTTTGAAGCAACGCAGGATAGCTTTTATTTTTAGTCACATTATAACCATAGGTAAGACTATCTCCAAAAGCAAGGACTACTGAATCATTTGAAAGTAGAGGTAGAGCTGGAGTTTTTTTCGTACAGCCCGCAATTATTGAAATTAGCAGAATTAATGTAAAAAAATACCTGCTTTTAATAGTAATTATTAACATAATATAAAAAATAACAAATATTCTTACCTATAACTATATTTAATTTACTTTTACTTTATCTTTCTTTTAGACTCTCTAATATGAAACTAATATTACCTAAATCATTAATATGGATTCCTGAATCAACAGTTGAAGAATTGTTGAAATACTACGATTATCCACACCCTGAAAAAAAAGGTGAAATAATTTCAGGTTACGATAAAGGCCACGTAATCAGAACGGCTAAAATGAGTGCAGTTGTAGCTAAATATTTAGGTCATAATGAAAAAATTATCTATGAGTATCAAATTAGTTGTTTTTTACATGACTTAGGCCGTGCCGGTCTAGACCAAAAATTATTTGGGGAAATATGGTCATGGGCAAAAAATAATAATATACCAACACGGCCTTTAGAATGGCGTAAAAGATACCCGGACACAATATATGGAAAAGAAACCGAAGCATTTTTGGATATGTTCTCCTCAAAACTTCGTAATATTGGAATTGAAAATGTTGATTGGACAAAAGAACAAGTAGAAATGAGACTAGGCTATGCGAGACGTTTTAAACGACAAATGAAAAGAATTAAGCCTAAGCTCAAGAAACAGGATATTGAATGGAAAGATTGGATGGAAAAAGTGGTGCTGTATTATTACTACCCTGAAAAAATGAATAGTGCGCCTGCCTGGACAAGAGAATTAGGTGAAATTCTTGTAGCATGTGAACAACTAGAAGCATACAGCAATAGAAATCGAGGAAACGATTATTACAATCGTGGAGAGGAGAGTTTTTCAGAAGCCTTGGGCTATCTTAATAAACTTATGAATGAAGGTAGAATTGGTAAAGCAGTATTACTTATGCTTCGTAAACTATTAGCTAATGGTTTATTTGATGATATTCTAAAAGATGCACGAGATGGGAATATTTCTAAGGAAGAACTTGACTATCTAAGATCGATTAATGCCGAGGAAAATGTATGCCAGTAATTACAAAAGAATTTGCACTGAATATGAAAGGTGATGATGAAATTAGAGATATAACAAAAAAAATGTCAGATACACTTTCAGAGATAGACATGGATGATGGCGTTATTACTATATTTGTCAAACATACTACAGCCTCGGTCATGATTTTTGAGGATGAGCCTGGCCTTCGTAGCGATACGAAAACTATTTGGAAAAAATTGGTGCCTGAAGATAAAAAATGGAGTCATAATACTTTAAATGCGGGAGAAGATAATGCGCATAGTCACCTGCGCGCACAAATTCAAGGTCAGTCATTAGCTATTCCTTTTTTGAATAAAAAACTTATGCTTGGAACATGGCAGCATGTAGTAATAATTGATTTTGATACTCAATCTAGAAAACGAAATATTGTTTTTCAAATTATGGGGGAATGATATTCAACTATTTCATAAATATTTCAAGTAAATCATTTAAATACCGTTGGCCATGGCTAGAAGCTACTATTTGATCGCCACATAAATCAAGAAGACCCCTGTCTTTAGCATATTTCAACTCCTTTTTTATTTGATTCATATGCAATCCTGTTCTTTCAAAAAAAAGATTAGCTGGTATGCCATTAGTTAAACGCAGTGTATTCATCATAAATTCGAGCGAAATATCATCAGAATCCAATATTTTTTTATGAGCAATAACGTCACTATGGCCGGCTAACTCAATATAACGTTTTGGAACTCTATGTCGGGAAAATCTTTCAATTTTTCCATCATTAAAATTTGTAATTTTACTATGTGCTCCTGCTCCTATCCCAATGTAATCTCCAAACTCCCAGTAATTAGTATTATGAATTGATGCAAATTTTTTCTTTGCATACGCAGAAATTTCGTATTGAAAAAAATCGTTACATTTGAGTAATTCCTGTCCTTCTTTTTGCATAGACCAAATATTATCGTCGCAAGGAAGATTAGGTGGATTAAAACTAAATTGGGTATTCGGTTCAATAGTTAATTGATACCATGAAATATGTGTTGGTAATTGATCAAAAGCTGTACTGAGATCTAATAAAGCATCGTTTGTGTTTTGACTGGGCAAACCAAACATTAAATCGATATTAAAATTTTTAAACCCTGCTCCTTTACAGATCGAAATTGCTTTCTCTGCTTCTCGAGAGGTATGTATTCTTCCCAGTAATTTGAGATATTTATCATTAAAACTTTGCACTCCGATCGATAGGCGGTTTATACCAACAGCTTTATATTCAGAAAATCTGTTTGCTTCTACTGTCCCCGGGTTTACTTCCAAAGTTATCTCGATACTTGAATTAAAATTGAAATATGCACGAATTGAGCTAAGTAACTTATCTATTGACTCGGGTGAAAATAAACTTGGAGTGCCTCCTCCAATAAATATACTTACGATTGATCTTCCCCAAATATGAGGTAACTCGACTTCAAGGTCTTTTATTAGAGCATCAACATAACCTTGCTCGTCAAAAGATATTGATGCCTCATGTGAATTAAAATCACAATATGGACATTTCTTTATGCACCAAGGAATATGTATATAAAGTGAAAGCGGCACACTAGAAGGGCTATTTACATCAAAATATTTCTTCATTTACTATTTTATTTCATTTAGCTTCTTAGTTAGTTTTCTTATAGCCTGTCCGCGGTGGCTTAGTTGGTTCTTTTTCTTTCTATCTAACTCAGCCGACGTACATTCATATTCAGGGACGTAAAATATCGGATCATAGCCAAATCCATTCACGCCACGTGGTTTTGTTATCACATATCCCTTCCAAATTCCTTCCACTATTATAGGATTCGGATCATTTTCATATGCAATATAAACCATCGCACAAATAAACTTTGCTTGACAATTTTTTCTATCAATATGTTTGATGTCTTTTATAAGCTTTGTCAAATTATCTTTGTCTGTAGCTCCTATTCCAGAATAACGTGCAGAAAAAATTCCAGGACGTCCATCTAATGCATCAACCTCAATTCCTGAATCATCAGCTATGACAGGCAAATCTGTATACTTTGCAGCATTACGTGCTTTTATCAAAGCATTTTCAGTAAACGTTTTTCCTGTTTCTTCTACTTCAGTCACTTTAAATTCAGATTGCGGAATAATCTTATATATGCTTTCTTGAAATAATTCATTTATTTCTCTAACCTTATTCAAATTATTGGTTGCTAAAACTATTTTTTTATATTTCAATATTACTATCCTATAACCTTCTCTTGATATTCAAATAATTTGCTAATACCTTTTCTGGCTAAATCTAACATGCCGTTTAGTTCTTGATTTGTGAATGGTCGTTTTTCTGAAGTTCCTTGAATTTCTATAAAAGAAAAATTTTCATCCATCACAACATTCATATCTGTATCAGCTGCTGAATCCTCTTTGTAGTTTAAATCCAATAATACTTCACCCTGATAAATACCAACTGAGATAGAAGCTATTTTAGCTTTAATTGGATTACTAGTTATTAAACCGTCTGCCATAGCTCTATTAACCGCGTCATACAAGGCAATATAGCCTCCCGTAATTGATGCTGTTCGTGTGCCACCATCTGCTTGTATTACATCACAATCAACAATAACGGTATTTTCACCTAATAAATCCATATCTACTGCAGTACGAAGTGAGCGCCCAATTAATCTTTGAATTTCCATCGTCCGCCCCGCTTGTTTATGATGCGCCGCTTCGCGTCGCATCCGCGAATCTGTTGAGCGTGGCAGCATTCCATATTCTGCAGTAATCCATCCTACATCTTGGCCACGTAAAAAATTAGGTACCCCGCTCTCTATGCTTGCGTTACATATAACCTTAGTTTTACCAAATTCAATTAATACCGAGCCCTCTGCGTAACAGGTATAATCTCTGGTAATATTAACTTGTCTGAGTTGATCTGAATTACGTCCATCTGAGCGCATATAAGCCTCCCGCTAAAAAGTAATGTATTATAACGTTAAAATGTGTCTACGTATTTCCCTGACGGGTATGAAACGTTACTATTGGTAAAATATTATATAAAAGGAAATTTTATGATTCACAGTATGACAGCATATGGCAGAACTGAAGATAAAAAAAACGATAATTCAATTGCATGTGAAATAAGAACCATAAATCATCGTTATTTGGAGATATCAATTCGTATGCCTGAGGAATTGAGATCGCTTGAACAAAAGATTCGTGAAAATATTTCCCGAAAGCTAAAAAGAGGGAAAATTGATTGCAATATAAGAATAGATAAAAATACCTCAAAAAATGACCCCCTATTGATTAATCAGGATGTCCTAAAAAAAGTGATTGATGCAGCAGAAAATACAAGTATTAATTTATCGAACCCAAGCGCTTTGAGTGCACTAGATTTAATTCAATGGCCTGGAGTTCTTGAAAAAGATTCGCTTGAGCCAACAAAAATAAATAAGTCAATCCTAAAATTACTTGGCCAGACATTGGATGTTGTAATAGATACACGCAAACGTGAGGGAGAAAAAATAAAAAAAATGCTAGTTCAGCGTTGTTCAAAAATAAAAAAAATTGTTAGCAACACGCAGAAAAAAATACCAATGATACAAAAAAAATTACGTGAAAAATTGAAAAAACGGGCAAAAGAACTGGTAAATGAATTAGATAATGATCGTCTCGAACAAGAATTACTATTTATATCTCAAAAAATGGATATAGCAGAGGAAATTGATCGACTACTCGCACACACCGAAGAAGTTGAGAGAGTTCTAGATCAATCAGGTCCTATAGGACGACGCCTCGATTTTTTAATGCAAGAAATGAATAGAGAATCAAATACGTTAGGATCAAAATCAAATCATCTACACACAAGTAATGCATCTGTTGAACTTAAGGTTCTAATCGAACAAATGCGCGAACAGATACAAAATATTGAATAACTATAATGAATGCTAAAAATGGAACGCTTTTTGTTGTAGCTGCTCCATCTGGGGCAGGTAAAACATCACTTCTAAAAGAGCTATCAAAAAAAAATAATCGAGTAATTATTTCAATATCTCATACAACACGTAAGCCAAGAGATGGTGAAATTGAGGGGGAAGATTATTTTTTTGTTGATGAAAAATCATTTAAAAAATTAATTGAAGAAAATCATTTCCTCGAGCACGCAAGAGTATTTGGCAATCACTATGGTACATCCCACTCGTTTGTCGAATCTCAAATACAAACAGGGAAAAAGATTATTCTTGAAATAGATTGGCAGGGCATGCAAAAAATTAAAGCGAAAGGAGTTGAAATAATTGGTATTTTTATTTTGCCGCCTGACTATATAACCCTAGAGGAAAGATTGATCAACCGACAAAAAGATAGTTCTACGACTATCAAACAAAGGATGGATGCTGCTCTTGATGAAATCTCCCATTACAAAGAATTCGACTTTATTGTTGTAAATGACAAATTTGATGAGACCGTAGCCAAATTAAATGAAATTATATCTGATCCGAAAACAGATCATAATAGGAGAAATAGCTCGCACGATGATTTTATCAGCAAAATAATGGCGCAAAGAGACTGATTTCGGTAATATGTGGCGCTTATTTAATTCAAAAGTGAAATGAGGAATTTAGATGGCTAGAGTAACAGTAGAAGATTGTTTAGAAAATGTAGTCAACAGATATGAATTAGTTGTGCTTGCAAGTAAACGTGCTCGTCAAATTTCTCTTGGCTCAGACCCTCTTGTACCTCCCGATAATGATAAACCAACTGTGATTGCACTTCGTGAAATAGCCGAAAACCTAGTCAATACAGACAATATTGATAAAATAAATCAACTAGATACAGAGGAAGAGCTAACCGAGGATGTTTTCGAACTTCCCCCTCTTTCTAAATAACTAAAATTTCCCTGTCAGAAGAAAGACGCAGCAAGTGTTATATTGCTGTTGTATTATATAGCTCTATGTAAAACAGCATCCAAAGAGAAGCTATGTTAACAATTAATGAGCTAAGCAAAACAATTGGCACTTACTTACAACCAGAGCAGGTTGATAAAGTTCAGCTCGCCTATCAATTTAGTGCCGAAGCACACCAAGGACAAAAACGTATAAGCGGAGAACCGTATATACATCATCCACTTGAAGTTGCATATATCCTTGGAGATATGCGAATGGATTATCAAACATTAGCAGCCGCAATACTCCATGATGTTATTGAGGATACTCAAACAGTAAAAACTGAAATTAGAAAGAAATTTGGTAAAGGCGTGGCTGAACTAGTTGATGGTGTCAGTAAACTGGATAAAGTTAAATTTGAAAGTTTCGAGGAAGCTCAAGCTAATAACTTCCAAAAAATGCTGATGGCGATGAGCGCAGATATACGTGTAATTCTAGTCAAACTTGCTGATCGTCTTCATAACATGCGCACACTTGGCGCATTGGAATCTGAGAAACGTATACGAATAGCAAAAGAAACGCTTGATATATATGCGCCCATTGCTTTGCGCCTTGGTGTTAATTCAATTCGTTTAGAACTAGAAGAACTTGGATTTGCAACTTTATACCCGCTTAGATATAGGATACTAAATGAGCAAATAAATAAAGCAAGAGGTCATCGTAAGGAGGTAATTACAAAAATTCGTACAGCTTTGAAAAGAAGAATGCGACAAGAAAAAATTCCTGGACAAATTTTTGGTAGAGAAAAACATCTGTATGGAATTTATAAAAAAATGCGTGATCAAAATCTCTCATTTTCCGACGTTTATGATGTATATGCTTTTCGAATTATTGTAGATGATGTCGATACTTGCTACAGAACAGTTGGTACTGTACATAATTTATACAAACCAGTGCCGGAAAAATTTAAAGATTATATTGCAATACCAAAAACAAATGGATATCAATCTCTACATACAGCTTTATTTGGACCATATGGCGTTCCAATTGAAATACAAATACGTACAAAAGAAATGAATGATGTTGCGGAAACTGGGATTGCTGCTCATTGGTTGTATAAAACTCAAAATATAGCAAAAGGCTCAGTTAAAGGTAATAAAGATCGTACTGATACACAACGTCGAGCTAAAGAATGGCTTAGAAATATACTGGAGATGAATAAGACTGCTGGAAACCCAGAGGAATTTTTTGAAAATGTCAAAATGGATTTATTTCCAGATGAAGTTTATATATTCACCCCTAAGGGAAAAATTATGGCTTTACCTAGTGGCTCAACAACAATTGATTTTGCATATGCAATTCATACTGATATTGGAAATAAATGTGTTGGTGCAAGAGTTAACAGAAAGCTTGTTCCCTTGGGCACTCAGCTTACAAATGGACAAACTGTGGAGATTATTTCTGCAAGCAGTGGAAAACCAAACCCCGCTTGGTTAAGTTTTGTTGTAACAGCAAAAGCAAGATCACAAATAAGACACTTTTTAAAAAATCTTAAAAATAGTGAAGCCATAGCTTTAGGTAAGCGATTATTGAACCGTGAGCTTGAGTTTTTTTCACTTACTTATCAAGATATTGATGATAATGATATGAAATATCTTCTCAAAGAAAATAAAGATAGTAATGAAGACGATCTATTTCAAGATATAGGGCTTGGTAATAAAATGGCGCCGTTAATTGCGAGACAACTTGTGGTATCGAAGAAAATAGTATCGAATAATGAAAATGATAGTTCGTCTAAAAACATTATCCCGTTATCAATCAAAGGAACTGAGGGAATGGTCGTTAAATTTTCAAAATGCTGCTATCCAATACCAGGCGACCCAATACATGGCTTTGTGACAGCTGGTCGCGGCATTGTAATTCATAGACAAATATGTAAAAACATCGCGAAATATCAAAAACAACAAGAAAAGTGGATTAATGTTGAGTGGGAATCAAGTAATGAAGGTGAGTACCAAGTAAAAATCCATATGAATGTAAATAATCAACGAGGTGTACTAGCTACTGTTGCGGCAACAATTGCTGATGCGGATGCTAATATAAATAGTGTCGAAATGAAAGAACGAGACGATCGTCAAACATCTTTAAGATTTATTGTAGAAGTAAAAAATAGAGACCATTTAGCTAAAGTAATTAGAAAAATTAGATTAATAAAAAACGTCTCACAAATAGATAGAAATTGAAATAGAAATTATCAAAGGATCACAAGGAGATGATGATGCAACGGGAAATAATATTTACTAATGATGCTCCAAAAGCGATTGGTACATACTCACAAGCTGTTAAAATAGGAAATACCGTATATTTGTCTGGACAAATACCATTAATACCAAAAACAATGGAAATGATAGATGGTGATATTAAGGAACAAATTACGCGTGTTTTTATGAATTTAGATGCTGTTGCAAAAGCTTCTGGTGGGTCTTTATCCGACGTAAGTAAATTGAATATTTTTCTAGTAGATTTATCAGATTTTCCACTGGTAAATGAAATAATGTCCGAATACTTTAATGAACCATATCCAGCTCGGGCAGTTATTGGTGTTTCTAATTTACCTAAAGGAGCAATGGTTGAAATGGATGCAATAATGACACTATAAAAAATATTCAAAACGTACTCTTGCTTTGGCGACAAAAAAACAATCTAACTTATCAGATCCAATAATGTCATTGACTGGGATCGGTCCTCGATTACAGGAAAGATTAGACAATATTGGTATACATAAAATACAGGATTTATTATTCCACCTACCTTATAGATATGTTGATCGAACAAGATTAATTCCTCTAGGCGAATTAAAGGCAGGGACTGATGCTTATGTACAAGGTGAAATAGAACTAACTCAAGTTCGTTACGGAAGGCGAAGATCACTTTTGTGTCGTATAAGTGATGGAACTGGAGCAATTATTTTACGGTTTTTTTATTTTTCTAAATCACAACAAAATAATTTAAAAAGAGGCCAGTATATACGCTGCTACGGTAAAGTTCGTAAAGGATCAAGCTCACTGGAAATAGTGCACCCAGAATACCGTCTAGTTGATCTTGATAATGAGATTGAATTAGAAAAACAACTAACAGCCGTTTATCCAAGTACTGATGGCTTGCAACAACCTCGAATACGCAAATTAATGGAACAAGCTTTAGATGTGTTAAAAAATAATAAAAAAAATATCACAGAACTACTGCCAGAAGAAATATTATCACAAGAAAATCTACCGACATTAACCGATGCTCTTGAATATGTGCACCGCGCCCCTACAACAGCTAATATTGATAGCCTTATTGCGGAAAACCATCCTGCACAAAAAAGATTAATCATAGAGGAGCTCCTTGCGCATCAATTGACGCTTCTTAAGCTTCGAGAAGAAATAAGAAAAGAAGAATCTCCTATAATAAGAAAAAGTAAAGATCTTATACCTAAATTTCTTGAAAATTTAAATTTTGAATTAACTAATGCGCAAAAAAAAGCATGCCAAACTATTTTCTCAGACTTAAATAAAAATTCTGCAATGCTTAGACTCTTGCAAGGGGATGTTGGTTCTGGAAAGACAGTAATCGCAGCACTAGCTGCACTACAAACAATAGAAAATAATTATCAAGTAGCAATTATGGTTCCAACAGAGATACTAGCGGAACAACATTATAAAAATTTCAGTAATTGGTTTGAATATCTCAATATAGATGTTGTGCTTCTAACAGGAAAATTAAAAAAATCTTCAAAAGACTCAGCTTTAGAAAAACTAAAAGATAAAAAATCTATCGTTGTAGTAGGAACTCATGCTTTATTCCAAGATAATGTTATTTTTTCAAAACTAGGTCTTGTCATTATTGATGAACAACATAGATTTGGAGTTCACCAAAGACTCGCTCTAATTGAAAAAGGTAAAATGTATGATAAATATCCGCATCAATTGATAATGACTGCTACACCAATACCGAGAACACTTACAATGACTGCATATGCAGATCTTGATCATTCAATCATTGATGAACTTCCACCAGGACGAATACCTATAAATACAACTAGTCATTCAAATAAAAAAAGAGAGGAAATAATATTAAGTATTAAAAAAAGAATTCTTAATATGGAATGTCAGGCATATTGGGTGTGTACTCTAATAGATGAATCCGAATCACTGCAATGTGAAACTGCAATTGCGACTGCTGAGCAGCTCAAACAAAAACTTGATAAAATTAATGTTGGATTAATACATGGAAGAATGAAACCAAATGAAAAAGAAAAAATAATGAGAGATTTTAAAGAAAAAGAAATAGATCTCTTGGTAGCAACAACAGTAATCGAGGTTGGACTTGATGTTCCGAATGCTAGTTTGATGATAATTGATAATGCGGAGAGGCTGGGGCTTTCACAACTACACCAGTTGCGCGGAAGAATTGGTAGAGGTAATGAAGAAAGTCATTGTATGTTAATCTATCAATCGCCACTTAATGATTTAGCGAAAGAAAGGGTTGAAACAATGCGTGTTACAAATGATGGATTTTTAATTGCAGAAAAGGATCTGGAGTTACGTGGTCCTGGTGAAGTTTTAGGAACACGACAAGCAGGAATTCCTGAACTTCGAATAGCAAATCTAAAAAGAGACTCTTATCTATTAACAAAAATTCAGAAAATAGCTATAAAATTGATTAAGGATGAGCCAGAAAAAGTAAAGTTAATAATTGAACGCTGGCTCGGAAAAAAACAAGAATATAGTAATGTATAAAATGGAAAATATATAATTGAAAATAAACTGGAAAAATAAGCAAATTGCAAGACTCTCTGTTAAAAGTAAAAATTTGAGAACATTTTTGTTTGAAAGTGGTTCACTTACTCGTCTAATACAAGAAAAATGTATGGGGAGATTTGATATAAATTTAATAAATGAATCATGGGCTAAGGCATTACCCTATGAAATGCATCTGCTTTCCTTACGGAATTATGAAATTTCATTTATAAGAGAGTCATACTTAAGCTGTAATAAAAAAAAATTAGTATATGCGCGAACTATAATCCCAAGACGAACACTTAATAGAAAGAACGAAAAACTTACAAAATTAGGACATAAGCCACTAGGTGAAATTCTATTCAAAAATAATCAGACTCACCGAAAAAATGTAAAATACGGAAAAATATCAATAATGAATGAGCCTCATATAGAAGCCTTACTAAAAGAGAAAATATTGGATGATCTATTTGTTAGGCAGTCGATGTTCTATATAGATGATAGACCTTTGCTTGTTGTTGAGTTTTTTCTCCCTGCAATAGTTAAATATTCTCAATAAAATATATTTATGAATATAAAAATAATTAAATCAAAAATAAATAAATTTAAACAATATCTATTACTAATGAGACTACATAAACCAATTGGTATTTTTTTGCTGTTATGGCCTACTCTTTGGGGGTTATGGATAGCTGCTGAAGGATTTCCTGATCAAAAGATTCTTCTTGTATTTATTTTAGGTGTTTTTTTAATGCGCTCAGCTGGTTGTATTCTAAATGATATAATTGATAAAGATCTTGATAAATTTGTCACTCGGACAAAAGATAGGCCTTTAGCATCAAATAAATTATCATCAATCGAAGCATTTACTATTGCTTGCATTCTTATTTGTGTTGCGTTTTTGCTTATTTTAACAACAAATATACTTACTATTCAGCTTTCATTCATTGCGATTATATTAGCGAGTATTTATCCTTTTCTTAAACGTTATATATATATACCTCAGTTTTTTTTAGGTGTAACTTTTGGTTGGTCAATTCCTATGGCTTTTGCTGCTGTATCTAATTCCGTTCCTCTTATTGCGTGGTTATTATTTATTGCTAATATACTTTGGACTGTTGCGTATGATACTATTTACGCGATAATTGATCGCGATGATGATCTAAAAATTGGTATTAAGTCGACAGCAATTTTATTTGATGATGCTGATAGATTAATTATTGGAATAATTCAATCGCTAGTAATTGTTGCTTTGATTATTGTTGGGCAAGAAGCGTCCTTGGGACTTGAATACTATGTAAGCTTATTATTCGGTTCAAGCTTATTCGCATACCAGTTATATTTGATAAAAAATAGAGATCGTAAAAATTGTATGAAAGCATTTTTAAATAATAATTTTTTTGGACTTTTAATATTTGCTGGATTATTTTTTAATTATTATGAATATTAATATGTTATTTTTATTAAAAACTACTCTGCTTATATTCTTATTTCCATTAGTTTTAAATGCAGATACCAACAATCATATTGTTAAAAATCAATGTGAAAAAATTGGAAATAAATTGGGGAGTGTTAGTATCCAAGAATGTATGGATATGAAATTTTCTACAACTGAAGGGCAGTCGGTTAAGGGCGATCCAATTTTAATAAAAGAATACCCTCCATTGGAGAATCGCCTGCCCCTTGGAAAAGTATTGCTAATAGGTGGTACTCATGGCGATGAATATTCATCAGTAAGCGTGGTCTTCAAATGGCTAAATATACTAAACAAACATCATAGCGGTCTATTTCACTGGCATATTGTTCCATTATTAAATCCAGATGGTTTGTTAAGAAAAAATTCGCAGCGAATGAACGAAAATAATGTTGATTTAAATCGTAATTTTCCAATACCTGATTGGGAGAATACGGCAATAAAATACTGGATAGATAAAAAAGGTAAGGATCCAAGATACTACCCAGGTCCAGAAGCACTAAGTGAACCAGAAAGTAACTGGTTAGTAGGACACATAAATACTTTTCGTCCTGATGTAATTGTAGCTATCCATGCACCATACGGATTAATTGATCATGATGGTCCTAGAGCTGCACCAGATAAATTTGGAAGTTTACCCTTAAGCTATCTTGGTACCTACCCGGGATCTCTAGGAAACTTTGCTGGTGTTCAACGTCAAATTCCTACAATTACAGTGGAGCTCTCATACGCTGGAATCATGCCTACAAAAGAAGAAATTTCTAATATTTGGGGTGATATGGTGGGCTGGCTACGTAAAAATATTGTTGAGAATGACGGCAATGTAATACAAGAAAATTATGATTATGATCCTGAGTAAGAATGACTAGGATGCAGCACCCTCAAAAATAATACGCCACTTACCATCTTGCTCCATTTTCCAATACTGCCTTTTTAGAAATTTTTTTCTAAAGGTATCACTACTATAATCTTGCATAAAAGTGACAACCATTAAATTGATTGGTTCTGGATAAACGAAAACGCTTTTATTTGATAAATCAACTTTAATAAATTTTTTTGTTGGAATAATTCTACTTTTATATTCAACCCATGAATCATAATTTTTACCAAGTCCTGTATAATCCTTTGAGTAATGACTTAAATACGACCCAACATTTCGACTTTCCCAATCTTGACGCCACTGTTCAACAAATAAATTATAGCTGGTATTTCTTTTTTCCCATTCATCCTTTGTTATCCAATTGATGTTGTCAACAATAACAATGGGGGTTTCACCCACATCTATAAATCGAGATAAAGTATTAAGATCGTTATTACTTACAATAACACAACCATCACTATCTTTTGGAGCACGACTATAAAATTTGCTTGGGGTCCCATGCAACCAAATTCCATATCCAGTTCGATTGTGACTCCGATCCCAAGCATTTGGGTAATTGATTGGAAATGCACCATCTCCATATAGATCGGGTAAATCCTCTGATGGAATAAAACCTGTCACAAAATAAACTCCGATTGGAGTTTTTTGATCTCCCTCAACATATTTTCCCGTTCCATTTTTACCTATAGTTACATAAAAATCGCTTTTTAATTTTGGAACACCATTGTTATTTTCAAAGAGAAATAAACGCGAAGTTAAAGCATCAACCACAATTACATGGCTTTGGCTATTAGCTAACTTTATTAAGGATGATGGTATTTTATTGTTATCAATTGTTGCTTTATGAAAATTCCACCTTGCTTTTACCTCACTTAGTAATGAGTTTATACGTGTATATGGTGCATTTGTTATATTTCCGAAATCAGTGATTGGTTGGGAGCGGGATAACATTAAATCGGCATAAATAAGTTGTGCTGCATTAAAACTTGGGTTTAATTCTATCAATTTTTCCAATTTTTCAATGGCTTCATCTACATTACCATTCTTAACAAAATCAAGCGCATCAATTAAAACCTTTTCTGAATATATAGACACTTCTTCAACAGTTAAGGACGTATTCTTTTCGAAATTATTTTCAGCAAATAAAAAATTTATTTGGAAAAATAATACTGATGCTATAATTTTATATTTTATGTTCATTAAAGAACTCGCTCTCGCATAATTAACCATTTATTATTAATCATTTTCACTGTTACTATTTTTTTTACCTCATCTTTATATGAGTCTGATTGATATTGCTGTGTAAATCTTACATTTGCTAGACCATCATCACGAATTTCTATTTTTATATTAGTCAATTTTATCTTGATAAAAGACGGATTGGCTAGACGTTCTCGTCTTTGCAATTCCCATTTTGCTCTACTTAATCCTCTCGAGGGCTTAAATTCCATTGCATAACTTGAAATATAATTATCTATATTTTTTGATGCCCATGCATTTACCCAATTATTAATAGCTATTTCTATGGCTTTTTTCTGTTCGCTCAGTTTGTTAGTTTTTTGACCTATATCAGGACTAGGATCCTCTGCCCCATCAGCCACTGATTTTTTAAGTTCTTCAAGCAATAATTCGGTCTCATTAACTTTACTTTTGAGATTAGAGTTTTCTTTTTTTAAATCAGCTGCATTTATATTATTTAAATTTTCATCAAGCTTAGCTAATTGTTCATCTTTAAGAATTAAAGAGCTACTCAATTGACCTAATGATGCTTCGGCTTTTACTAATCGATCCTTTAAACCTTTATTTTCATTTGTTAATCCTGCAAGTGCTTTTTCTGTTTCATCAAGCTTAGCTAATTGTTCATCTTTAAGTGAAAGGGAATACATAACCTCATCCAAAGAACCCTTCAACTCTTTAATCTCTATATTAAGCTCAAGTTTCTCTTGCATTAATTTTTGAATTGATCTCTGAGCTTCTCCTAATTTAGATAATTCCTGATTTTTAATTTTTATAGCAAGCTTATTTTCTTCAAGTACTTTTTCTGTATCCTTCATTACACTTTTAAGCTCTTTATTTTCACGATTCAAAGATTCAATAAGCATAGTTTGAGGTAAATTTAGTTCTCTAAGAAACAATAGTTTCTCTACTGGTCCTCTTTCGGTTTGCGAAATACCAAGTGCTTGATTATATGCACGGCTGGCAACTTTGGCATAAAGATCGCTTAGATTATGATAAACTGTCTCATAATTTCGGTTAGACTCTAATGCTTTTTTAAGTATTTCTTGAGCTTTGGAATATTCTCCCTGAATTGAATAAATTACCGCTAAGTTATTTAGAGGTTCGGGTAGATTAGGATTTTCCTCTGCCATTTTGTAAAATATCTTTTCTGCATCGTTATATCTATTTAATCTGGCCAGAATTAAACCTTTTAAAAACTGAAATTTAATATCGGACTTATTGCGAGAAAGGTAATCTTCGGTTAAATTAAGTGCTTCTTTATGTTTATCGTTTTCTATAAGTAACTGAATCTTATCGTATGTAATCTCCGCGCTAGAATTGATTACACATACAATGCTTAATAAAGTAGTTAAGATAATGTATCTGACTATTTTCATATTGTTTATTTCTTTTTTATAAAACTTTTAAATCTTAACGAAAAATTGGAGCCCCGAGAGGGAATCGAACCCCCAATAGATGATTACAAATCATCGGTTATACCATTTAACTATCGGGGCAAAATACCATCCCTTTGCTTATTCTTATGTATGATTTTCAGTCGATTATACGAAAAATTTAAGGCAAATACCTAATCTATATTGAAGTATTATGTGCAATTAGAAGGCCATGTAAAACAAGGTTAGGTTCATGCTTAAATTGAAATTCAAGTAATGGTTTAATCAATTTTGCATTTCCACCTGAAATAATACATTTAGGCATAACGCCTAATTCAGATGAAAATTCCTTAACAATGCGATCTATGGCAGACACTAAAGCCAGAAAAACTCCATTATTTACGGCTGCCTCTGTATTTGAAGCATACTCAATAGATGGAGTATTTGTTATTTTAATATTAATTTTCTCCACATTATCAACTAATGCTTTGTGCATTAGATCATGGCCCGGCAATATGTACCCACCCAAATGATTTCCTTCGGAATTAACTAGATCAATTGTTAATGCAGTACCGCAACTAACTAAACATAATGGGGATCGATGTTTATTCCAACTTGCAATCATTGACAACCAACGATCAACTCCCATTTGTTCGGTTTCCTTGTAGCTTATTTTTAAACCGCCAAATTTTTTATCTATGGAAGATTCCCATAACTCAATATTCCCATGTTTTTTTATCCAGCAATTTAGAGAATTATAAATATCTTTACCTGCAACATTGGATAGTAATATTTTAGAAGTTTTTTCTGTAAGCAATAAATTATTTTCTAAACTATCTTCTATATTCTTTTTGTCATAGATAAATGACCCTTGTGATAGAAAATTTGATTCTTTTTCACTTGCCCAATTAACTGAAGAATTGCCTATATCTAATAATAATTTCATATTTAAATTCTTAAACTGACTTCACCAGAATTATAACTTAATAGCTCACCATCTACTGATATTAATAATGCACCTTGCTCATTTACGCCCTTTAATATCCCTGTTATTTCCTCTCCGGCTAAAATTAACTTGGCCTCTTTCTCAGAATAGCAATCATACTTACGCCATTCATCTACTAGGTTAGTATTCAAACCAACCTGTAAGTCACTTAAAACCTCAAAAATATTTGAAATTAAACTAGCTGCTATCATATTTCTTGATAAAGATTTTTTTGAAATACTACTTATATCAGTTACTGGCTGATTTATATCAAAGATTTCTTTTTTTGCTAGCTTATAATTAACTCCTACACCAATAACAATATCTAAGGGACCGGCACTTTCTCCTCGTATATCGAGTAATATTCCACCAATCTTATGATTTTTTACAATAATATCATTTGGCCACTTCAGACCAATTCCTTCAATCTCAAGAGAATCAAGTGCTCGAGCTATTGCAACACCCATATATAAAGATAATAACCCGGGAGATATTGGCATTAACTCAAAGCGCCACCCTAAAGAAAAACAAATACCACTAGCAATAGGCGAGTACCATTTCTTATTTCTTCGTCCTCTTCCATCTGACTGGTATTCTGCCAGCAAAACGCAACCATGAATTGATTTTCGCTCATTTAACCGATTAAGCAAATCCGAGTTGGTTGACTTTATTTTCAAAACAACATTAATATCTCTACAAAACCTTTTTATTTTTTCAGATAACATGTTATTTATATCGCTACCTGCTAAAAGTTCGAGCTTAGTATTCAAACAGTATCCTTTCCCCGAAATTGCAGAAATTTCTAAACCCATATTTCTAAGTGATTGGATTGATTTCCATATAGCTACTCTTGATACTCCCAATTTCGCAGCAAGCACTTCCCCTGAATGAACATTACCATCAGAAATTATTCGTAAGAGGCTGGGGTATTCTTTTTTCATTGGTAAGATGTTGCTATTGTCAACACGAGATAGTCAATCACCAAAAATTATTAAAACTATGAAATAAACTTTAATTATTAATAGTGCTTATTACAGTTGTATCGTCATCGTCATCATCGTCATCATCGTCTATCGTTGCACCATCAACGTCATCATTAGTCAAATTAGTAATATTTTCACTCGAATCAAGATCAACACTGTCATCATTAGTATTATTTATCACTGTTACTTCTTCACCGTCAGGTAGTTCCGATTTACTACTGACTGGTGCGATCTTTTCTTTATTTGGAGTATTCGCAATCTCCTCTAGTCCATAAGTTATTTCATTAGGCACAGATCCTGCATTTGAATTCATATCATCTACTACGGACATACCTGGAGTATAAACAATTGTCTCATCATTTTCGTCCATCTCTGGGACAATAAAATCAAATTCATAGTTGTGAAGTCTTATTTTATCTCCATGCTTTAACCTAACTTCATTTTCGATTCTTTCATTATTTATAAAAGTACCATTACTGCTTCCTTGGTCAATAATCCAAAATGAATAGTCCTTATATTCTATAAGAGCATGCCGACGACTAATTGTTGATTCATTAACAACGATATAATCCATATGATCTATATCCTTTCCTGCAACACGCCCGATCATTTTTGGTCTTTGATCAAGGATGTGTGCCTGCTTGTTAGTCTTTCCTTTTGGATCATTTATATAGGCTTCTTGAAAAAAGTCATCATCACCACCTTTTAATATGCGCTTTCGCCATAAAAACAAAAATAATAATGTCAAAATCAATAAAAGTAATGCAATTGCAGAAAACAAATTAAATGCAAATAAGCTTGGTTCTTCTATTTCATATAGAGCTTTTTCGACCGCTTCAATTCTAGGCTGCATTGTATCAACGGTCTTATCTATCTCATTCAGTGCGCTTTGTGTCTTATCAATCTCAGCAGTACTGGTTATCAATTCCTTATCTGTTTCTGCTGTTAATGATGCATTTGGTATTTGATTTATAATTTCATCAATTTCTATAAAAACATTTTGTAAGTCTTCTGCAGCCAACACACGAAAATACTTTCCAGATGTTTGTTGTGAAATCGACTGAATTAACTGAAAATCAGCTGCTTCTGTAAAAGCAATACCAATTACTTTAATCTGATTATCAAAAGCATCGGCCGCTAAATCTTCTCGCATCCACCTAGATTTTTCTATATCACGACCGGAATTTCCTGTATCAACAATGCCATCTGTCATAAAGATAATTGATTTTTGTGCATTTTCACGAGCATTTTCCTTGAGCTCATATATTGCACGCTCGATAGCAGCAGGAAAATCGGTAAACTGTCCCTTATAGTCTATTCCCTTAATACTACTCAAAACTACATTTCGATCTGCATATGATGCATCCGCTAAAGGAACTTTAAGTTCTGCTTTCGCATCAAAAATAATAATTCCTATGCGAGTATTTTCATTTGCTTGATTTATGAAACCCTTTATTGCTGCTCCCACTAGAAATTGAGGGTCATTTTTCTTCATACTCCCCGAGTTATCTAACACCAGAATTACATCAACTGGCAAAGAGGTGTTTGCATCAAAGGTAAGCTCTGAATTCTGATCTTTTTCATCAATGACGACTTCATCTGCAGAAGGCGAACTAGCCTCCTCACTGATAGTTGCATCGTCGGTTATTTCTGTTTTTGCTGAATCATTTTGACCAGCAAAAACATATCCGGCACTTAGTACAAAAAACATTAATATTTTTAGTGTTTGTAAAGAAATATATTTCATAATAAAAAAATTATTTAAACCGGTTAAATTATGTATTTCATTCTATTTAAAATTGACTATATGAAACTTAATAATTGTCTATGTTCATCAAAATCACAATATTTTTATCTTATTTTTGACGAATGTGTCATAGTTTTTTGATAAATAACGATCAATTTGATACTGCTATCTCCTTTCCTGAAGTAGCACACCACTCACTCCAAGAGCCAGCATACAATCTAGGCAAATTAAACCCCGCATGAACTGCAGCTAATAGATTGTGGCAAGCGGTGACACCTGACCCACAATAAAATACAGCGTTTTCTGACGAAGTCTCGCCAAAAAGTTCTTCGAATTCTTCAACAAGAATATTTTGCTCTTTGAAGAGTCCTGAATTATTCAAATTATTTTTCCAAAATCTATTAATTGCATTAGGTATGTGGCCAGCTTTTTTATCAATTGGCTCAGAATCTCCTCGGTATCTTGATGGCTCTCTTGAATCAATGATTAAATCAAAATTTCTTACTCTCTCTATACAAACCACGCTATCATTCATGGCTGCATTATTAAATTTACTTTCTTTAGGTTTTTCAATCTTTGAACACGTCGGTCCTTGCAAATTAATCCATTGTTGCCAGCCGCCATCAAGTACCGCAACTCTCTTATGTTGCATATGGTTTAACATCCACCAAAGACGCGCTGCAAATGCGCCAAATACATTATCATAAATAATAACCTGTTTATTACTATTAATACCAAGCTCAGAAAACAATTTATTCATGGTCTCAGTTTGAGGTAGTGGATGTCTTGAGCGGTTTGTAGAAGGTTTTCTACTCAGATCTAAACCTAAATCGACATAGATTGCTCCCGGTATATGGGATAAAGAATATGCTTCTCTACCTGCAGACTTATTCATTAAGTCATATCGAACATCGAAAATTACCAAGTTGTTATTATCAAGTTGGTTTAGAAGTGAATTGAAATCAATAAGTGTTTTATACATTTTTTAAGCCTTGTTTTTTAAAAAACTAGGTAAAAAAAGTTGTGAACTACTTCACGTATGCAATGATAAATGTGAACCATTTCACAAGGTTATATCAATTAATGTGAGCAATATCACAAGGTTTCATTATTCATACGCCCTGTGGCTAACTATAATTTCTAATATTATGTTAACGAATATTTTATCAAAACCAATCGAATTTGCCATTGGTGAACACACATATAAATTTAGCTCACTTGCTGATTTTGAGTTTAGTTTGGCAGGTAGAACTTCGTTGCCTATTGAAAAATTTAAAAGAATCATGAAATTAAGTCTTGGTGAACTAAAAAAAGAATATAAAAAAATCAAGGTAGTTGAAAAAGAATTGGTTTCTATGCTTTCGGTATCAATATCACAACCAGGTAGTATTGATCGTTCGTTACGTGAAATTGATATAAATGTGTTTTCCCAAGATCATGGCTGGAGAACAGTAATAAGTGCTCTTCACAATGGAAATAGTGAATTAAATGACTTTAGGCATATTGCTGTAGTTAAGTATTTGCAATACCTTTCATCCATACAAGAGGTGTTGAAAGAATTTTATGGAGAAAAGAAAAAGGAAATACTTAAATCATCTCCTTCTCATAGTAAAAGCACAAAAGATCAAAATTCAAAAGACTTATCAATTCAGCATGAAATGGAAAGATTATCGAAAGGTGAAAATGTTGCGATACATGTTAATGAAGGTGATGAAATTGCACTTTTATTATCAAACCATAGATGTTCAATCATTGGAGAAGAATCGAGTATAAAATTTGTCGATGAGTCGGGGCGCCACTATCAACTAAAAGACGGGAAAAATATTATTGGGCGCGGAAGTAATAGCGATATTGTTATGAGTAAAAATTTAAGAGATATATCTCGTATGCATGTTGTTATTGAAGGCTCAGAAAGAAACATGTTGTATCTAACAGATCTGTCGTCACACGGCACTTTCGTTCCAGCAAAATATGTAGCTGAAAACAGTCTTAGCTTAATTTAGCTTAACAATTCTAAAAAATCCTACCAAGGGAAAAATTTAGGTAGTATTTGCCTGTATAAATAGTTAATTCCAATAAAAAATCGCTCGCTGAGTAATACTTTCTGATAAAATCCCGGACCCTAAACCAAACATACAAAACATAAATATATTAAATTGATAAAAATAAATGGAATTTATACTCACTATAGAATTTTTATACAAGATTGCTGCGGGTTTCTCAGTTGGATTCGTTATTGGTATGACTGGCGTAGGTGGTGGCTCTCTAATGACTCCAATCCTTGTTCTGGGATTTCATATTCCACCAGCTGTTGCTGTTGGTACAGATTTGCTATACGCAGCTATAACAAAGTCTGTTGGTGTATTTGCTCATCAAAAACAAGGTAATATAAAATGGAAAGTTGTGAGTCTGCTTTGTATGGGAAGCATCCCTGCCTCGCTTGTATCAATTTTTGTAATCAAACAACTCAATGATTCAGGAATTAATTATGATAGCTTAATCTTAAATACCTTAAGTTTTGCTATGATACTAACTGCAATATTTTTAATCTTTCGTAATCAATGGAATAAATTAAGTAAAAATGAACATTTTGGATTTTTGAAAATATTGCATAGTAAATATACAGATCATTTTACCATCTTTGCTGGAATTTTAATCGGAACGCTAGTCACGTTCTCCTCTGTTGGCGCTGGTGTTATAGGTGCAGCATTTCTTTTCTTTTTATATCCAAAATATAAAACAATTGAAGTTGTAGCAACAGACTTGGCACATGCTATTCCAATAACAGCAATAGCAGGAATTGGACATGCAAATTTAGGAACAGTAAATTATATTCTTCTCTTGAGTTTAATTATTGGTTCATTGCCTGGTATCTACCTTGGAAGTCATGTTGGAGGCTTGATACCAGATAAAATTATGCGGATGATCTTGGCAAGTATGTTATTGGTAATTGGAATTTTATTAATTCAATAAAAAAGCCCTGTTATATTAGGGCTTTGTTACTAGAAGTGTCTAATATCATGTATGCGTGTGTCTATAGTCTTCAATGATTACAGATAGACGATCTTTTATATATAATTTTTCTTTTTTAAGTTCCTCTAGATACAAATTATCAATCATAACGGAACCTTCATTTGCCTCTTTTACCTTGCTCTTCAATTGGCAATGTTTATTGTATAGTCTTCTAAAATTTTTATTATTATCCAATAAAGATTCCACAATTTCTTCGTCTTGTTCGAACATCGCATCTCCTCTCCAACTAATTTGGAAACATTTATGAATATTAAGTATTTAGATTAACTGACTGGGTCATTTACCTCCTATGCTTTCTAATTAATGACACGTATACCAAACGGATGTTTTTTGGTATATATTTAAATTTTCAGAGCCTATTACAATAAGCTTAATTCCGATAATTTCAAGAATAATATTTGTGCTATATTTTTCAAATCTTTATGGTTAATATTGAAAGTATTGCTTACTAATCGATTGGTATGTTTATGAAATTGATTTCAAAAAAAATAAATGAATAATACAAGGAATGCCGTTTGTATTTGCCTTATAGCATTGAGTTTGCTTGGTAAAACCTTCTCATCCGAGTCAAGCCAAAATTTTAATCTAAAAGAGATAGCTGAAAAAAACTATGTTCATATAGGAAAGCATCTCACGGTTGAAGATGAAGGAAACGACGATATTGCTAATATGGGATTTATAATCGGTGACAATTGTATTGCGGTTATTGACACTGGAGGATCAATCAATATTGGTAAAAAATTTAAAAAAAGCATACGTAATATAACCAATAAACCAATATGTTATGTTATCAATACACATGTTCATTATGATCATATTCTTGGTAATAAAGCATTTGCTAATGAAAATGCTGACTTCGTCGGTCATGAGAATCTAGCGGAGGCAATAAATCAAAATAAAGATTTCTTTTTAACCCAATTTAAAAAAAATTTAAGTGAAGATCCGAATGACTCTGACTTGATTAGTCCTAATATTCTAATCGAAAAATTAACTAAACTAGACTTGGGAAATCGTGTATTGACACTAATACCATTTCCAAATTCGCACAGTCAAAATGATATTGTCGTAATTGATGAAAAAACAAAAACTCTATGGGCGGGAGATTTAATATTTATAGAACGAATTCCGTCTTTAACAGGGAGTTTAAAAGGTTGGGTAGAAACAATAGAGAAAATTAAAAAACTTGATGTTAAAGTTATTGTTCCAGGTCACGGAAAAGTCTCATCATCACTGAAGGAAGCCTTGAAACAACAGACAGATTATTTCGAACTGCTATTAAACAAGATACGTGAGGCTATCGCTGAGGGAAAATTTATTGATGAAGCAATGGAATCGATAGATAAAGAAAATCAATTAGAATGGCTGCTGCATGAATATCAACACGCAAGAAATGTATCAAGAACTTACACTGAGCTAGAATGGGAATAATTTTACCTCTATAATTAGTAAAAAATTGAAACTAATAAAGAATATGCCGAATTACGATTATTTTTGTAAAAAAAATGGCAAAACCGTAGAAGTTAGCCATGACGTTAATACTAAATTAAAAACTTGGGGCGAGGTGTGCTTTGTTGCACAAATTCCACTAGAAAATACAGATGCATTAGCGCCAGTTAAGCTAGTTATTAGCCCTCCATCAATAAATATTCCTATTAGTAATTCTAAACTTAAAGAAGTTGGTTTCACAAAACTGGTAAAACGTGATGATGGAGTTTATGAAAATGTAACCGCTACTGATGGAGAAAAAAAATATATGAAGGCTGGCGATAAATCATCTCTCCCCCACTTGAATAAAAAAATTACAAGCTAATCCTCTTTACCTCATTTTTTTTAAAAAATACTTTCATTTCTAAATGAGAATCGTTATCATATAGAAAAATGATAAAAATTTAGGAGATAACAATGAATTTGAATGTACCAGGCATAATTTATTTAACTTTTTTATGTTTATTAATAAGTCAAAATACATTTTCCTCGGATGGCGGGGCTTCAATGAGTGATAAAGACATCAATAATGTTTCAAAGACTGACGTTGTTGAAAAAGATGATAAAGAACGTCTTTCAAAAGCTGCAAGTCTATTAACAAATTATGAAATAGAAGCAAAAAAATTACTCGAAATGTTAAAAACTAAAAATATTAATTCTAAAACAATTCAAAATAAGGCTAAAGATTTGCTAAGTTTATCTGAAGTAGTTATCGAAAGTGCGCAATTTAGACTGCCACAATGCAATGAATATCTAACAAAAACATTGGCAATTAAAACAAGCTTGGAAGAAATTTCACACGAGACACTAGAAAAAGATTATCATCATGATGGAGCGCTCCCCAAAGCACCAGGTGAGTGTTATCACACAAAAGATCTTTTCATTCATCCTGCAACAGTTTATGTTTTGGTAAGAGACGACCCATCACTTCAAGATGCAACAAAATCGTCGATCAATGCAGAAATTACTGAAGTCCTTGCTCATACGGAATTAGTTAGAAGACTAGTTATCTATTAAAACTATAACTAAAAAACTCTAAATTTATTTAAAATAATAGCGGTTATTATTATTTTAATTTGTATTAATGATTGATTTTCCTTAGTATTTAGTTTTTATAACAACATAAATTTGGATTTAATAATGGACTTTAAAAAAATAAACGATGAACTACGTGAAGCAGAACCACTAAAAATAATTGAATGGGCAGTAGCTAATGGTAAAAAACCCATTACTACTACTAATTTTGGCCCTTATGAAGCTGTGATATTACACATGGTTACTCAGGTAAAAACAGACATGCCTATTATCTGGATAGATTCAGGATACAACACACCTGAAACATATACATTTGCAGAAGAGTTAATTGAGCGATTAAAACTAAATGTTGATGTATATGCCCCAAAAGTCACGGCCGCTAGACGCGAAGCTGCGCTTGGTGGTATTCCTGATATTGATAGTGATGCACACGATGAATTTACAATGCAGTTTAAACTTGAACCTTTTAATCGTGCTATGAGCGAGCAACAACCGGGGACTTGGTTTACAGCAGTACGAAGTGAACAAACCGCTTTTCGTCAATCTATGGAAGTTATTGGAACAGGGCCAAACGATGTTTTGAAAATTGCTCCTGTGTTGCATTGGAAAGAGCAGGATATGAAAAATTATCTTAAACAAAACAACTTACCTAATATTGAAAACTATTTCGATCCAACCAAGGCGTTGGGTAATAGAGAGTGCGGTCTACATACTAAGTTATAAACTTTATTTCATAAAAAAACCTCTGAAGTAAATACTTCAGAGGTTTTAAATAAAAGCCTGGCAGTGACCTACTTTCACATAGAGAAACCCTACACTATCATCGGCGCTAAATGGTTTCACTTCCGAGTTCGAGATGGAATCGGGTGGTTCACACTTGCTATTGCCGCCAGGCAAACTTTTGGGTGTATCACAATTAAATGTCATACAACCTCGTTCGGAAAATTGATTATATACATAATATAACGTTACAAACTACTTGAGCATTATATGGTCAAGCCTCACGGGCAATT
>CEUA01034418.1_pt1 | contig 34176 bp, 31 predicted proteins | sample 361541 | NCBI WGS metagenome assembly CEUA01 (sample SAMEA2623079, study PRJEB7988) | marine metagenome | isolation source: saline water (ENVO:00002010), including
GCAACTTCACTTTCGATATCATTCTTTTTTAATTGTTTTAGATTCACAATATGTCCTTCATGGTAAACAGATTTACCATTGTTATTTGAAATTAGGAAGGAAAAAGCAGAGCTGTTATAAGGAAAACCTGCAGAAAAAGGAGAGAAATTGAGTGGACCTATCTTATTTACTCCTTCTATATGTTTGAAGTCATTATTAATCCCTCTTTTTTTTAGAATCTTTTTTACAGTTTTTGTTGAGTAAATAACTTTATCTGATCCGAGTTTCTTTAAAGAGGGCTCATGAAGGTGATCTGCAAAAGGTGCAGTTATTAATATAGCTTTTACCTTTTCCAATTCTTCATCTTCAAGAGAGTGTGATTCATTTCTTTTTCTCTGTAAAAAAAATGAAGAGTAAGGGTTAAGTTTATTATCAAGCCATGGATCAATAAGAACTCCATAGTTATCTTCTTCAATATACCAACTTTGATAGTCATCAGCTTTTTTAACTAACATAACTGCTAAACTTTAATTTTTACTTCTGTTTTTCCATAAAATATCAAGTCAGCAATCTTTGATAGTAGTTTCCTAACAAATCTAGGTTTGCTGATAGTTTCAATATTTTTAATCAAAAAAGTTGTAATAGGAGATTGTTTTCTAACGATAGTTGTTGGTCTTTTTTGAAGATTTTGTACTGCTCTGACTTCAGGAAGTCTTTCTTTTTCTATTTTAAGAAAAGCATCATCGACATCTTCATCAGAAGGATCATTTTTTAATATAGGCACTAAATGATTTGCTGCTACTATCGAATCTCTTAGAGCAATGTTTATTCCTTGCCCTCCCACTGGATTCATCATATGGGCAGCATCTCCTAAAAGTAAAACACCATTTTTATTCCAGGATTTACATCTATCTATTCCTACATCTAAAACAAATTTATTAGAAATATTACCCTTACTCCTCTCTAAATGATCAAACAATTCTGGAGGACAGGTTTTTTGAATCTCAGAAATCCAGGCCTCCTCTCCTTGTTTCTTTAATTCTCTATAAGAACCCTTGGCAATGATCCATCCAATTTGTAATTTATCATCATAGCAAGCAGGGCAAATCATCAAGCCGTTTGGAACAATGTTTGCAAATGTAGTACCTTTTTTTAAGAAGTCATGAGGGTAGGGTATCTTAAACCAAATGATATCAATTATCTGTTTGTAATCTTTTACTTGAAAATTTAGTTTTCTTCTTAAAGTAGATGATCTCCCGTCGCATCCTATTATGACTTTAGCCTGTAAATTAAATTCTTGATTTCTATTTACAAGACAAAGACCATTAACTCTTTCTTCTTGATAGATTACATCTTTAACCCGATGTCCTCTGTAAAATGTAAAATTTTCATATTTTTGACTTTGTTGAATCATATGCTCCAATAGAGCTGGCTGCGATACCCATATTAAACCGTCTTCAAATCCACTTGGAGTTGGGTCTATAAGATGTTTGCCTCTATAAAATACTGTAATTCTGTGATTTACCTCATTTGGTATTTCCATCTGTCTAAGATCAAAGCCAATATCCTTTAGTGCTTGATAGCCTGTTGGCATAACCCCCTCACCTCTAAATTCTTTAGAAAAATCAGACTGTCTTTCTATTAGAGCAGTTTTAATTCCTCTAGAAGCCATTATGTTTGCAAGAGCTGCTCCAGCTGGGCCAGCCCCACAAATTGCTACATCATATACTTTTGGTGGCATTAACTAGACCCATCAATAAGTTCTTTCGGGCTAACAAAATTATCATATTTAGATTTCTCACCAAATAACTCTTCAGGCGAAACTAGTTCCAGGTTATGTTTCTCATTAGGAGAACTAAAATAACCTAAAACATAACCTGCCCTTGAGTAACCCATCAAAGACCTAAGCTCAGGATCTAAATTTTTGGCAATATCTATGGGACAAGATAAATATTGGTTTTCTTGTTGTCTTAGCCAGCTAAGAGAGTAATGGATAAATGCACCTAATCTAGGAGAATCTGTTAGGTTTTCCCCGCCTCCATGCAATACAGTCCCTGAGTATAAAAAGACAGACCCTGGTTTCATTTCTGCATAGGCTATTTCTTCAGGCAAAGGCTCTTTATTTCTATCCCAAGTATGGGATCCTGGAACCACCTGTGTAGCACCATTTTCTTTTGTAAATTCTGTAATTGCCCAAACAGTACCTAGTAAAGGTTCTATCCTTCTAGGAATAAACCCTCCATACATTCCTCTATCCCTATGAAGTATCTGAGGTTTTTCTCTTGGGCCTATACTTACAGCTTGAGTTAAGTTGATTTGATAATCATCACAAAAAGGGCCAAGAAACCCATCTAATATTTTCTTAATTAAACTATTTGTGGCCAACTGTCTGCATGCAGGGGATCTGGCAATTAAAGCACCTATTCTTTTAGTACTTAGACCAGAAAATTCACTTTTACCAGAATTACAGGCCTCTAAATAAGGCTCAAGTTCAATATTAACTTTTTTAACTTGATCTATTGAAATCAGATCTTCAATGATAATAGCCGCATCTTCAATTAAAGCTACTAGAAGAGCTTCTGGAGATGACTTTTTATTAAATCTTTTTATATCCATAAATTTTATTTTTCTAAATTTAAATAAAACTTTTTCTTTAAGTATAAAATACACTACAAAAATAGCTATCTACATATTATGAAAATTTTAGTTATGGGGTTACCAGGGAGCGGAAAGACTTACTTAAGTCAAAAACTGCACCCTCTTCTTGACGCAGCTTGGTACAACGCAGATAGAGTAAGAAGTATGGCAAATGATTGGGATTTTTCTGAAGAAGGAAGGATAAGACAAGCAAACAGAATGAATGCATTTGCAAATTTTGAGAAGGAAAACAAAAGATATGTCGTCTGTGATTTTGTTTGTCCTACCGAAAAGACTAGAAAAGCTTTTAATCCAGATATTGTGGTTTGGATGGATACAATAAAAGAAGGAAGATATGAAGACACAAATAAACTATTTGAGGTTCCTCGAAAGGTAGATTTTCATATTAAAGAATGGAATGAAAAAAACCATATAGAGATAGCCGAAAAAATTCTTAAAAATGTTTGATTGGAAGAAGCCAACAGTACAGATGCTTGGAAGGTGGCAGCCCTGGCATAAAGGACACCAAGAGTTGTTTAAGAGATGTATAGGAAAAACAGGGCAGGTAATAATTCAAGTGAGAGATATCAAAGGCTCTTCAGGAGGACCTAATCAAGAAGATAATCCTTTTGACTATGAAGATATTTGCACAGAAATAGAAAAAAACCTGATTAAAGAAGGTTTTAACCGAGGTGAGCATTATGAGGTTATGCTCGTACCTAATGTGGTAAATATTAGCTATGGCAGAGGGGTAGGATATATATTCGAAGAAGAACATTTCGATGATGAAATTTCATCTATAAGCGCAACAAAAATAAGAAAAAAACTAAGAGAAGAAGGAAAGTTAGAATAATCTTAAGATTGTCCTTGTCTACTCATATGTTTAATTTAAACTACACCTCAAGGCTGGATGGCAGAGTGGTTATGCAGAGGCCTGCAAAGCCTTGTACGCCGGTTCGATTCCGGCTTCAGCCTCAACATAGAAATAGTATGGAGAAGAATTTGTTGCCCGGGTGGTGGAATTGGTAGACACAAGGGACTTAAAATCCCTCGAAGGAAACTTCGTGCCGGTTCAAGTCCGGCCCCGGGCACCAAGAAAATCCAATGAACGAGCTTTGGTATAAATGGTCTACTTTAGTAAAAGCAATTTTTAATGATGAATTTTACCACTTACTTATTTCCAGAGTTCCTAACCTTTATTTATGCAAAAAGAATTAACTAAGTGTTAATACAGACAAATTTATAGAATACTTTTTATGACTTCCAGAAAAAATAAAGTTATAGATGAGGCTAAAGGGCCAAAAGTATTTCTAAAGAGATTATTAGCTGAGGTAGATATTCCTCAGGGAGTAAATATATACAATCCAGACAATACCTCATTATTAGAAGCAAAGAAATGTAAAAAAGAAGGAGATACAATTATAGCTAGGCTAGATGGAGTTTACTTTTATAAGTTCACCATGAAGGAATTATTAGGATTTCTTAGCAATAGAGGCTATTTAAAACTTAAAGGAAATAATTCTGGGAAAAGCTTTGAACCAAGTAGGTATTTAACAATAAATATAAACAAAATATTAAATAGAAATATTAGTTGGCTAGTAAAAAATTCACATGGCCTTATTTTTCAAAGTCAATTAAGTAAGGCTATGCATGATAAATTTATAGGAAATCTTGATTCACAAAGATGTACCATAATTAACAATGGGATAGATTTAGATGAATATAGCCCCTGCCATAGAGAGGAAAGATGGAAAGAATTTTTCCCTAATATACTAGTTTCTGCATCTTCTTATAGACCTCAGAAAAGGCTTAGTAGTGCTATTAAACTAGTTAATTCTTTAGTAAACCAATTTCCAAGAATTTGCTTACATGTTTTAGGAGATTTAAATAGGCCTGTGCAGGAAGAAATAAAGGGTTTAGATGTGAGCAAATGTATATTTCATGGAAAAATAAGTTTAGATTTATTACCTTCATTTTACAGTGCATGTGATCTACAGCTCCACCTATCTCTACTTGATCCCTGTCCAAATGTTGTTGTAGAGGGCTTGGCTTCTGGATTACCAGTTGTGACCCCTAGAGAAAGTGGTGCTTTTGAGCTAATTGATTTTAATAAGGATTGGTCCGTAGAGGAAGGTAAAGAAATTGATTACTATGAAAACCATCGACCTTGGTCCTTTTCAGATATTGAAATACCACCCTATAAAGAAAAAATAATTTCAATGGTAGATAATATCGTTGAAAATAAGAGCCTAGCAAGGAATATTGCAGAGAAAAATTTGAATATAGATGACATATCTAGTAAATATATTTACTTTATAAATCAAGTAACAGAAAGCTTAGATGAAGAGACTACATAGAAAAAAAGATAATGTCCTTGTTTATTTTGATCAAAAAGCTGATTCAAAATTTTGGGATCAACAATGGAAAAACGATAGAACTAAGTTTAAGAAGCCTTTCCCAAAAAATAGCTATGTCTCTGACATTACAAAAAAATTCTTAGAGAAAGACTCAATTATTATAGAGGGTGGGTGTGGACGTGCTAACCATGTATATTCTTTGCAGAATAATAATTTTAAATGCATCGGTATAGATTACGCTGAGAACACTGTTAAATCTATTAATGAAGAATATCCAGATTTAGATGTAAGGTTGGGAGATATTAGAAAACTAGATATTGATTCTAATTCTATAGATGGGTATTGGTCACTAGGAGTGATTGAACATTTTTACGATGGTTACTCTGAAATAGCCAAAGAAATTAGGAGGGTGTTAAAGCAAGATGGCTATCTATTTTTAACCTTTCCAGCAATGAACAATTTAAGAATGGCTAAAGCAAGCTTTAACTTATATGAAGAACTTAATACACAAGTAAATATAGATAGATTTTATCAGTACTGCTTAAATCCAAATGAAGTTATAAAGCATTTCGAATCTTTAGGAATGAAGCTGGTAAAAAGAACTTATCTGGATGGTTACAAAGGGCTAAAAGATGAAAGTCCCAAATTCATAAAAAAATATTTACAATATATTTATGACTCTGATCACATCTTTTCAAAGATATTTAAGTATTCAATAACTAAATCTTTATCTTGGTATTGCGGCCATTCTTGCTTAATAATATTTAGGAAACTCTAAAGAGTTTAGAGTTTATTTATCCTTTATACATTTTTTGCAAATAACTACTAAATTTAGGCGATAAAGAAATTAAGAAACCTATAAAGAAAGATAATAAGGTCTTGTAAATGGGGAAGTTTAAGTGAGAAAACATTTTTCTTGCTGACAATCTAATTTTTAATGAGTTAAATAATTGAATCCACCTTTTATTTCCATAGGAAAGAGAAAATTCACTAAGATTTCTTTCAACTAGAACTTCTTCTAAAATACCTAAATTAAATTTCTTTGCTATTCTAAACCATAGATCTAAATCCTGAGTTGTTTCAAATCTTTCATCATAGATTCCAGACTGATGTAAACAGGACTTCTTAATCATTACACTTGAATGGCAAAATGGATTTCTTCTAAACATCATATCTATCAATTCTTTATTATTTCCAACTGGTTTTTTAATTATTTGATTTTCTGAATCATTAACTATGTACCAAGTACCTAATAGGCCTAATTCCTCATTTTCTTGAAACTTTTTTACCTGCTTTTCTATCCTGCTTGGATAACTAATATCATCTGCATCTTGCCTAGCTATTAATTCTCCTTTTGCTTTCTTAATTCCCTTATTAAGACTTTTAGTTAGACCTAAATTTGAATCATTTCTTATAAATTTTATATTCCTACAATCAGCTGTTAGATTCCTTATAAATTCCTTTTCCAAGCTTACTAAACCATCCTCTATAAGCACAATTTCAATATTTGAATATGTCTGATTTAATAAAGAATTTATAGATCTCCTCAATAATTCTAAGTCAGGTTTATAGATAGATAAGATAATGCTTACAAGTGGATTATCTGAAATTAAATCTTTCATTATTTTTTAGTATAAAGTATTAAATTAGTCTTTATCCCAGTTTTGAAAATTTAAAATTGACCATATCAGAGCGCTTGCATCTGTTAGGCCTTTTTTATGGCTTTCCCATGTTTTAGCAACTTTTTCTGTGTTCCAATAATCACTATTCTTGAACTCTAAAGAGTTAAATGTATCTTCTGCCCAAGGTTTTAGAGGCCCTTTCAACCAATCTCTCAGTGGTATGGAAAAACCCTTCTTTTCAGTGTAGATCAATTCTTTGCTCAAATATCTCTCTAGATATTTTTTTTGGAATATTTTTTGTCTATGTCCCTTAATCTTATATTTCAAGGGCAACTCTAAAGACCACTCTGCTAATTCTTTACTTAACAAAGGAACTCTTACTTCCAAAGAATGAGCCATGCTCGATCTATCAACTTTAGTTAAAACATCATTAGGTAAGTATGTAGAAATATCACACTTCATAAACCTTAATAAAATTTCTTCATCTTTATTGGGCAAAGATAAAGTTGGTAAAACCATTTCTTTATTTAAGAAGTTCTCAGAGTTTGTATTACTTAAAATGGCTGAATAGAAACTTTCTAATTTATCTTTTTTCAACAACGAAATTAGTTTTTCAACTTTATTAAGTCTATTAGAAGAATTTGCATATCTGTTTAGTAAAAATTTCGGAGAAAAATCTCTGACCAATTTATGAATAAGTTTCTTCTCTAGCAGTGAAATAACATATTTTTTAGGTAGCCTTGGAATCAATGAAGAATAAGACCATAAATCTCTCGCAAATAAGTATCTTTTGTAACCAGCAAAGAGTTCATCCCCAGCATCACCGCTAAGTGCAACAGTAACAGACTGTTTAGCTAGTTTAGAAATTAGATAGCTTGGAATTTGGGATGAGTCTGCAAAAGGTTCATCAAAAGATAAATATATAGAAGGTGCTAAGTCAATTATTTCCTTATCGTCGATATAAAGTTCTGTATGATTTGTTCCTAACGAAGAAGAAATTAACTTAGCTTTGGGTGCTTCATCATAAGAAGCATCTTTATTCCCGATTGTAAAAGTATTAATTCTTTTATCAGAGAGAGATTGCATAGTCGCGACTACTAATGAAGAGTCTATTCCACCGGATAAGAAAGCTCCTAATGGAACATCAGAAATCATCCTAGATTTAACAGATTTTTTTAAGAGTAAATCAAATTCTTCTAGATACTGATTAAAACTTTTCTGACTATCAGCTTTGGTGTTGGTTTCAGGTATAGACCAAAAATACTTTATTTCTTTTTCCTTAAATCTTCCTTGACTAAAAAAAACAGACAAGTTGCTTGAGGGGGGTAGCTTTTTTATATTTGAATAAATACTCAGAGGTGCAGGCACATACCCAAATTGTTGAAACTGGTTAAGTGCATCTAGGCTTATATCTTTTTTCCATCCAGGAATTAATTTTATGCAATCTAATTGAGAAGAAAAAACAAAATTATCTTGAACCCATCCATAATAAATAGGCTTTTCTCCGAATCTATCTCTACAAAGATTGAGGGTTTTATTTTTGTTATCCCATAGAGCAAATGCAAACATTCCATCTATGTTTTGTAATGTTTTTTCTAAACCTATACTTTCTATTAATTCTAAAAGAACCTCTGTATCGGAATTACTTATGCAATTTATATTGTACGATTTTTTTAATTCTCTGTAGTTATAGATCTCTCCATTATAAGTAATTACATACCTACCAGATGAAGACTTCATGGGTTGATTACCTAACTCAGATGTATCGATAATGGAAAGCCTGGTATGCCCAAAACCTACCTTTTTGCAGTTACTTAGCCAATGACCTTGATAATCTGGACCTCTATGATTTAGTAGTTTATTCATAGAAAGTATTTGGTTTTCAAAATTCTCTATCGAAGAGTTAGACAATATTCCATTTATTCCGCACATAATTCTATTAATTTTTTTTATGAAGAAGGATTGATCTAATTTGTTTTAAGCTGAGATTAGATTCATCGATATAGTCTTGGGTATTTTTAGTAGCGAAAGAGAGCAAGAAATTTCTACTTATATTTTTATATAAGCCTCTGTTATTTTGTACCTTAAATGGCTTGTATCCTTCATTTCTAAATTGATTTGGTATAGGCTTGCCAGCTGATTCCACATATAAAGGTTCAAATTTTAATTCAAATAAACTAGAAAGAGTTTCGTAAAAAGAATTTTCTGGGCTATACATTAGTGGATGAATCTCTAAAAGAAGAAATACTTCTTCTAACTCCTTGAGAAAATTAATACTTGAATTTAAGATCTTCACTTCATATCCCTCTGTATCCATTTTTACCAATAGAGGAGAAGATAAACCATTCTCCTTACAAAAGCTTTCAAGAGTATAAGATCTGATTTTGATACTAGAGTCATGAATGGGATTTTTGATAAGGGAATTCAAGTTTGGTCTTGATTGAGATATATAGAAATCTTTTTCGTCATTTGAGTCGCTGATGCACCCATTTACAAACCTTATTTTACTGGTATCAGATAAATTTCTTTTTGTAGCTATTTTACAGTTATTAATATTCCTTTCTGAAGGCTCTATAATGTTTATATTAATATTTTCAGGACAATTAATATTAGACATAACTGATATTATCTCCGAACAGTCGCTAGAGCCTACCTCTAATACACTGGATCCTTCCTTTAGAGCCGAGAGGTACATAAAAGAAAAATTTAGTTCTCTTTCACTCCTATCAATCCCATATCTTTTTGATATTTGAGATAATTTATTTCGAGTTAGAAACTTTAGCTTCTCAATAACGTACTTGATCTTAGATAAAATATCGCTATCCCTTCTAACAGACTTTGTAAGGTAGCTTTTTTTATCAAATGGAGATTTACTAGGTGTTTTCCAATCACCATATTGGTAGATGAGATACTCTTCTATATTTGAAACAGTAGGATATTCTTTACCCCTAAAATTAATTTTATTCTCTATTGTGAAGAATCTTTCAGGATATATATAAGCATTTCTGATTCTATATTCACCTTCTAGAAATAGACCATTAAGACTGTATTTATTTTCATTTTTTAATAGATTTAGCTTAAAGTTGGTAATGGATTGATCTACAGAAGAAATTTTAAACCCATTTTGTTTTGCACTCTCTATTAATTCTGCCGTTCTAGGAAAGATAGACTCTGACAAAACAGTAATCTCTACATCCCAATCCCAAGGGATGAAGTCTTTTTCTCTAACAGCCCCGAGAAGAGTTCCATCAGTTAGGTAATACTTTATGTTAAGGGTTTCAAGAATATTCGTTATTTCTATAAGGCCATTATTTCTAATTTGTAATTCTTCAGAAGAAAAAATAGTTATTTTTTTTGTCAAAATAAGTCCTTATTATTGATGAATTATACCTTTATAGAGATTAGTAAACTCTTTATTCATTTTTTCAATAGAAAACTCATTTTGTATTCTTTTGGTTAATGATTCTATGTTCTGTTTCTCCTCTAATAAATGAATTATTTTATTGCTCAATTCCTCAGGTTCATAAGTATTAAGTAAAGATTTACTATCCAAAATTTCCATGCTTGTACCTACTTTTGTAGATATAACTTTTGTTCCACAAGAAATAGATTCCAATAAAGAATTAGAGGATGATTCAGAGAAAGAAGTGAGAATATGAATATCTAGAGCTGAGTAAACCAAGGGCAGGTCATCTCTATGATCTAGAAGATGAAAGTTACCTGACCTTTTACCGATAAGGTTAACTATTTTATCATTATCTTCATTAAGACCATCTCCACATAAAATACAATTTAAATTAAAACCTTTATCTAAAAGATTAATGACCGCACTGATCAAAAGAGGATAGTTTTTTATCGGATGAAATCTAGCGCACATACCTATTAGAGGTATTTTCTTATCTATCCCTAATTGATTACATAATCTTTCTTTTGCTATTTTAACTTTCTTAAATTTAATCGTATCTATGCCATTATTTATGACGATTTCATTAACATGGTCGAAGCCATAGGCTTTATGCTCCCTAAGGCTTAAGTTCGAATTATAAATTATGGCATTTACTGAATTTAGAAAAAATTTTGATATATAGATTACTAATTTTCTATGAAAAGGGGCTGTCTTCAAGCTTGATAAGGAAGAACGTATATTCCAAATTAATTTAGCTTTTAATCCCAAAATCTTTTTAATTAATATGGCATATAGATTGCCATGATATAACCAACTTACTAACAAATCTGCTTTCCAAGATATAAAATTTCTTCTTAATTGAAATAAAGATCTAACTAAAGAGAAGAAACCAGAAATTTTTAACTCTTTTAATTTCACTTGATTCTTTAACAATTCATTTCTTATATTCTTTTCTGCATAAGTCAGAACAATAACGCTATGATTAAAAATAGAATCAGTATCCTTTATAAGATTAATTAGCTTATATTCTGTTCCTCCTGGAGTGAGACTTATAATTACATGAACTATCTCTTCTCTCTTCATATACTTAAATTGCCAGACATTAATCTATTTCTTTATAAATTTTCTTTGCTCTTACTAGGTGTTCTAATGAATCAATTTCTGACCATAAAAAATTATTTAACTTTAAGCAATCAATCTCTAGATAGTTTGCACAATAAACTAATGCATCCTCTTCGTAAGTTAATTCTTTAGCTACTTCAGAGGAGTCAAAGAATCTCATCATTTCTCCAAAGAGTTTAAAAGAGATCTTATTAATTCCCACAAATTCACCATATATTTCAGTTTCTATTTTATTGCTGTTTTTAGACATCCTTCTTAAAAGGGTATTTTTACATTCGACATAAACTTCATCTCCACTGCCAGTAACTTTAGAAACTAAAATAGTGTTTGGAGATTTATGTGAGATAAGCTTTTCAATGCACCAAGATTCATAAATAATATCTGATTCAAGAAGGAGAAAGTCTTGATTAATCTCATATCTAGTTTTTGATAAGGAGCTTAAAGTATTAGAACTTTCATATTCCAAATTCTTAACTACATGTATGTCTAAAGAATTTTTATCAAAATATTCATCATATAAGTCATGTCTAAATCCAGTTACTACGACTATATTTTCTACTTTAGCTCTGCGAAGTTTATTTATAGAGTCATGTATTATAGGAAGAGTTCCAATTCTCAATAAACCTTTTGGCTGGTTATTATTATGCTTTCCTAACCTATTTCCCATTCCTGCAGCTAGAATTACAGCTGTTTTAATTTGTTCAGACATTATTAATTAGACATTTTATAATTGATATTTATGCTCTTAAACAAACATCTTATCTATGATAACTGGAATGCTGAATATTTAAGCAATTGTAGTGATGAAGAATTCAATCTTTTTCTTGATTTAATTTTAAAGGATAAAGATAACTTAAACAAAAGGAAAGACCAGGCATTTGAGAAGGCATGGACTCTAATCAGTAAACTAAAAAGCCCTGTATTTGTTACAGGAGGAACTTTGCTGGGAATTATAAGAGATGAAAATCTAATCGATTGGGATGACGATATAGATTTTGATATGTTGAGTGAAGATTATTTAATATGGGAATCTAGATTAAAAGAAGAATTTATAAACAATAATTGTGTTGTCAGAATAAACAAAGATGAAAAGTTCCCGAAACTTAGAATATATTCTCATGGATTAAAGGTATCTATAGATTCCTTACCTCTAAAGGGAAAAAATAGAATAAGACCTGCTTACAGTTACCCCAATAAATTCTTTGTCCGTGTTTTTTATAAGGAGTATAAGGGCATGGTAATAAATTGCCCCAATCCTCCAAATTTATTTTTAGAGCATGTTTACGGTACTAAATGGGTAAAGCCTATAAAGGGCGATACAGATACAGATTATATGAGCTGGAAGGCACTTAATATGAGCCCTTTGAGGTATATAGTTAAAAAATTGATTAAATCTTTAAAAGGCCTTTTTAGGTAATTCTATAAATCTTCCATTTTCTAGTTTTAGATATCTGTCACATCCTTTTATGGCTTCATCTCTATGAGATACTATGACTATTGTCTTATCTCTAAAGGAGTCAAAAATTTCTTTCATGACTCTTTCTTCGGTATCCGAATCCAAGGCAGAAGTTGGCTCATCTAAAATTATAATACTTGGGTCCATATAAGAGGCCCTTCCAATCATTAACCTCTGTTTTTGACCTCCACTTAACTGAACTCCTCCTTCGCCTATATTTTTTCTATCTAAATTATTAAATAATGAATCCATATCAAGGTTGGCCAGTTTTAATGATTTGTCAATTTTTTCCTTCTCAACTTTTCTACCAAATGAAATATTCTCTTCAACTGATGCATTTAAGAGATAATTATTTTGAGGTACATATCCAATCTTTGATCTCCAAGATTTTAAGTGTGATGAAGTTAATGGTTGTCCATCTATAAGTATCCTTCCTTTATTTGGTTTAATAATCCCCATAATAATGTCTAGAAATGATGACTTGCCTGAACCGCTTGGTCCAGTTATTGCTATTTTTTCCCCAGATTTAATCTGTAGGCTTAAATCTGAAAGAATTGTTTTATCTTTATATTTGAGAGAGATATCTTCAAAGACAAGGTCTTGTTTAAAGTTAATTTCTTCTTCTTTATTTATAATGTTTTCTTGAGGTATTGAGAACTCTCTTAAAACGACTTCTGTAGCTCTTTTATTATATTTAAGTTGGTTGAACGTTGAAATGATCCTATTTATCGATGGTAGCAATCTATAAAAGGCCATGGCCAAAGTAGAAATGAGAGGAAGCCAGGTAGAGGTTTCGGTATTACTATTGTTTAAACTTAAAATAAGTGCAATAAGAAAGGTTAGGGCAGTAATTTCTATAAAATACTTAGGAAGTTCAGCAATACTTACATACCAAACTTGGTTTTTAGCAAATTTGTCCAAACTAACTAATAATTTTCTAGTAAATAAAGAAGAAGAAGAAAGAATTTTTATGGCCTTAAAGTTACTAAGAGCTTCAGACAATAAATCATAAATTGCAAGTTGAGTTTCAGCTCGTTCTACTCCTCTCTTCGCCAATATTCTTGTAATAGGTATAGTTAAAATAGTTAAAAAAGCAAAAGTAAGAATAGTAATAGAAGTAATTTTCCAATCTATAAATATCAAGGTTGAGACGATGAGAAAAATTAAGATTACCTCTGTTAAAAATACAATTAAGTCATTGACACTATTAGCAACATAAAGTGTCTCATTTACTAATATTTCTGTTGCTGAAGAAGACTGTCTTTTACTAAATTCTTTATATTCTATATTTAAGTAATGTTGAAAAAGTTTATTAGATAAATTCACATGGAAATATCTGGTAAAAATCATTCTTGATACTGTTAGCATCATAGAAAAAATACCTCTCAGGAGGAATACCCCTATTACTGATATTCCGAGTAGGAAAATGAAATCATTTTCTGTTTCTAGATCAAGAAAATTATAGAAGTAATTTAAATATTCATTTTCTTGAATTATTTCAGGAGAACTTACAACAGAAAGGAAAGGAAAAATAGAGACAATTGTAGATAGTTCAAGTAATGCTACAAACACAGCGAGTATCATTAGTAAAACCAAAGATATTCTTTGTTTCTTAGTAAGTAGGAATAGGGTGTTTCTTATCAATTTTGATTTATTATTGCTTCGGCTATCAGTAGATCCGTTTCTGTATCAATATCGAATGTTTCTGATTCAGGTATTATTTCTGCATAGGCTGAAGGCCCAATGACGAGATTCTCATCCATTAATAAATCTCTATCAGTAACATACACAACACCATTTTGTTTATATAGCTCAGGAAAATCCTGTCGAGCTATTAACTTTATTACTGGTTTTCCTTTAAGTTTAAAAGGCGTGGCATAGGGAGTGACTTTTTTATCTTTAGTCAGAGAGAGCATCCATTCAGGCCTAAATCCTTCCACATTATTTACTGTCACAACAGAGTCTGCATCTGCCTTGTTAAGAAATATTTCTACACACTTTTTGATAGTATTACTTGTTCTAAATGGAGAAGTTGGTTGCAGAAGGACTACTCCCCTAACAGTAACTCCTTTGTTTTCTAAGAATTGTACTGCATGTTGGAGGACTAACTCTGTTTCTACATCTTCTGATATATCAGCAGGTCTAACAAAAGGCACTTCAGCACCATATTCTTTTGAAACATTAGCTATTTCTTCGTGATCGGTAGATACAATAATTCTATCTAAAGAATTAGAATCTATGGCAGATTTTATTGTGTAATAGATTAAAGGCTTTCCTCCTAGGTGTCTTATATTTTTTAAAGGAACCCCAACAGACCCTCCTCTAGCAGGTATTATTCCTACGATTTCTCCTTTGCTCATCTTCCTATATTTATATTTTTATTTTCAACACTGATGCTCTTAAGTTTCTTTTTGTTGGACATTATCTTCCTAAAAGCTAAATTAATCATATCCATTTCTTTTAATCCATTTGGCCACCCTAATGTAAGAAATCCAATAAATTCTTCTTCAATAAGCTTTCGAGTATTAGGAAAATTACTAGGTTTATAATCAATTTTCATAGCTTCTGTTGTTAGATTCCAAGGATAACCATTACTACCGAAACTAATTTTATTCTGAAATGCTGGATGTTCAGGTAACATTTTTCCATAAGCTGTAAAGGTAGGTATTCCTTCTGCATTTAAAGCTGCTGCAATGACTTCTCTCTTGATACCTGATTTTTTGGGGTTCCATCTAAAACTTGCTGTATAAGCAAAATAGGATTCAGGATGTGTTATCTTTTGAGGAGTAAGGTATTCTCCGCAAGTTTCATTTAGAGACTTTATTAAATATTTATAATTCTTAGCTCTAATTTCATTAAGAAAATCTAACTTTTTTAACTGCTGAATGCCTATAGCAGCCTGTATCTCTGTTAATCTAAAATTATAACCAATAACATTAATTAACTCTTCTTTAGAAAAATCTTCTTTTACTATAGCTTCTCCATGGTTCCTAATTAATCTACTTTTTACAGCATAATCTTTATTATTAGTGACGATCATACCTCCTTCTCCAGTCATGAGGTTTTTAGGTTCATTGAATGAAAAAACACCTATATCGCCATAAGTTCCTAAGTATTTTTTTTTATATAAAGTAGCTGGAGCTTGAGCAGCATCCTCCACCAAAGGTATATCTTTATTTTTAGCAATGGAAATTATATCTTCTAGATCTCCTGCATTTCCGCACCAATGAACTGGCATCAAGCAGCCAACATCTTTAAGGTCTTCACTAAGCTTTTCTGGGTTTAGACAAAAAGTATCTAGATCTATATCTGAGAACTTAGGTACACAATTTGCAGCGAGAATTGCACCTACTGTACCTGTAAAAGAGAAAGGCGTCGTAAGGACAATAGTCCCAGGCTCTAAGTTTAAGCTTAACAATGCTGTTGTGAGTCCAGATGTTGCAGAATTAACCGAAATACTAAATTTAGAACCGACTATATCTGACCAATCAGATTCAAAATTTCTAATATTTTCTCCACCTAAGAATGTTGATTGATTACCAGTTATCCTTAAATCTTTAGTTTCTTTATCAAGATCATCATAAGTTCCTTCAATAGGAGAACCAACAAATCTAGAAAAAATAGCTTTTTCCATTAATTCAATTACTGCATTTTTTTCTTCCCTATCTATTTTGGGATTTGATTTTAAAAAGGGGCCCTTATTTATTGGCTCTCCTCCGAAAAGTGCTAGTTTCTGATTATCCAATTTTTTTAAAAACCCCCTTTTGTTTTGACGATTTCAATATTGCTTCAATAATTTTTTGTACTTCAAGTGCATTTTTGCCACTACTTTTAGGGTCAGAAGGGTAAGGGTTTTTTATTATGTCTGTCAAAGCATTTAAAAGTCTTTCATTTTTAGATACCTTATATTTTTCTTTCTCTAACACCATAAAGCCTGAGCCTGAACTTGATTCCTTATTTTTAAATTTTGATTCAATTATTTCTTCTCCATCCTTTCTAATTTCAATTCTTCCTTTTTCAAATAACATATCAATTTCAAACATATAATATTCAGGACTCTTGCTAGTTGCCTTTAAGTGGCCAGTAGCTCCATTTTTAAATTTAAAGAAAGCATTAGCACCAAAATCACGGTAACCATGTACTTTTCTTACATAGTTTGTCTGTAATTCTCCTGATACTCCTTTAATTGGACCTGAGAAGTAGAGCATCAAATCAATTAGATGAGAAGCGCTAGTTTGTAAGGCAGTTGCGCCATTCGCATTTATTGCTAATAGATTTCCATATTCTTTTTTTAATATTCTTTCTTTTATTTTTATGTATTTTTCTTCCCATCTCCTCATATAGTTTGTACCTAAGATAATTTTTTTATTTTTACAGATGGCTATAATTTTTTTGGTTTCCTCTACAGATCTACCTACAGGCTTTTCACAAAAAATATACTTTAAGCTTGATGCATCTTTTATTTTTTTTAAAATCTCTAAATGTAGACCAGCAGGAACGCATATACTTATGAACTCTGGATCTATCTCTTCGATCATTTCTTCAGTTGTTGAAAAAAATTTAGTTTTAGAAGAAATATTAAGTTTAGATAATAATTTAATTTTTGATTTATCTTCATCTACAACAGCCTCTAGATTTAGTTTTTTATGTTTACTTATAGCTAAGGAGTGACTCCAAATTTCTTTTCTTGCACTATCAAAGTCTAGAGTTAGACCACTTTGTCCTAAACCTATCACTGCGGCTCTTAGTTTTTTCATTTTAGAAACCTAATTTATCATCTTCTGGAAGACCGAAATTGTCATGTTCTAATTTTATTAAATTTTTTACAATTTCTTCCTGAATTTTTCTAGTCTCAATATCTTCAAGGATATCTCTTACTTGAAGTTTGTTCTTCACCCCAAATATTACATAATCTAAATCTTTTATCTGAAGAAGAAATTTTCTTGATAAAGAGGACACACTAAATTCTTCATTTATTTCTTTTATTGCTTCTACTCTTTTTAAGATGGATGTTAGTCTTTTTCCATATAGCCATTCACTCCTTTGATCTTCTTTAGGAAAGATAGTTTCTTGTGAGAGTTTTCCAGACAAAATCCCAGTAGCTAAAGGAGATCGAGCATACCGCTTTCTAAATTTTCTTTTGTAAACTTCAAGCTCTTTGAGATAAAGCAGATTGCAATCAAATTGAACGGTATCAAACGAGGGTAAATATTGATATTGATGACCTTTAGCTACACTAATGCCAGAATTAATAATTAAGCCTTCTTTCTTTAAATCTGACATTAAATTTTCTATAGGTTCATAGTCTTCAATTTCTTCTCTAGGGTTATGTAGAAATAAAGTATTGATCTTTTCAACTTTAAGACGTTCAAGTGATGATTCTAAACTTTTCCTTAAAGAAGAAACGTTAAAGTCTTTTTCTCCTTCAACTGAATTTCCAAATTTAGTATTAATATTCAGTTCTACTTTACCTTGATAAATTTCTCCTAAGGCCTTTTCTGCAAAACCAAGTCCATAGTTAGGAGCTACATCGAAATTATTTATACCAGAATCAATAATAAAGTTTGTGGTTTCTTCGAATTGAGAGATCGTAATTTCACCAAAATCTCCACTTAATGGCCATAAACCTATTACTATTTTACTCTTCATCGAACTATTTTATAGATAAGGAAGGTATTTCTTTAGGTTCAGTTAAGCCATGTTCTGCTTTTATTCTTTGTAAATCATCCAGTCCATTTTTTATAAAGAAATTAAATTTTTCTTTATAGAACTGCAAAAGACTTGAATCTAGTAAAGAGTCTTTACTAAGAGTTCTCAATTGACCATCTACTTCAAACTCATAATCATCAAAATATCCTAATTCTTTAGATTTTAATTGTTGAGCAGTTCCTATATAGGGTGAATAGAAAGCTATAGTTGCATTGTCGGGACTCAAAAGCCTATTGAATTCAATTGTATTTAGAATTGAAGATTCATCTTGTTCAGGGAGTCCAATTATATTGTAAGTGGTCCGTTTTATGCCGGCCTCTTTAAGTAGTTTGAAAGCATTTATGATTTTTTCGGTAGAAGCAAATCTCCTTAATTTATCTTCTCTAAATTCGTCACCTGCTAATTCTATTCCCATACCTACACCATCTACTTTTAGTTTTTTTAGTAAGTCAATTGATTTATTATTAATACCTTCAGGTCTAGTCTCAATATAAAGCATGATTTCAAGATCGCTCTGATCTATTAAATCTGATAATTGAAGAAGCACTTCTCTGTTTATAGTTAAGAAGTTTGTGTCTTGGCATCTAAATAACTTTATATCTTTTTCTTTGTTTAATGTCTCAATCTCACGAAAAATAGTTTCTGCAGACTTATTTCTTAGATATTTATTTGCTTTAAGTATTGACCCTCTTTTTGAAGTTTCATTAAATCCATAATATCTTTGAATTACTGTTTCTACACAATATTCACAAGCATAAATACATCCTCTAGATAATTCAAAATCTATAGCTCTGACTACTGAGCCATTGTAGGGCCTGTAGAAGGTTTGATCTTCAAATAGAGAATAATCATATGGACTAAGCAGGTCCATATCAGAAATAATTTCTTGTGGTTCATTTTCTACATAATGACCTTCTTCGTTAATGAAGCTAAGGCCTTTTATCTCGTGGACTGTATTTTTCTTATTGCTAAATCTTGTTGCCATTTCAGTTAAGATCAATTCCGATTCTCCTCTAATAAGAAAATCAGTATCTTTCATAATATTAAGCATGGATTTTGGATCTGCAGTTACTTGAAGTCCGCCTGTTACAAGTAAAGCGTCATGTGAAATTGAAGATAATAGGTCATATCCGTATTGGACATTTACATATTCACCTTCTCCATGTATATGAGAAGATATGGCAGACCAAAAAATTATATCAGGCTTAAATTCATTGATTTTTTCTTGAAGAGCTTTTTTTATTCCTGATGAGCTGTATTTTATGAAATTTGAGTATTCTGTTTCTTGATATTGCTCATTACTTGTATTGTATGAAGTCTCATCAACTGTCCAGTCCTTATAAAAAGTTGAATCAAAAAGTGATACTTCATGGCCAGCGGACTTAAGCGCAGCAGAATGAGATGCAATCCAGATTGCCGTTATGCCTCTGCCCCACTTATTGGGGTTAAGCAAAAGAATTTTAGACACGATTATCCATTTTAATTGTTAATTAAGAAGTCATAAAAGTCTCTAATCACGCCAGAACCTCCTTTAGAAGGCAAAATGGTCATAGATAAGTCAATAATTTCTTGACTTGCATCAGAAGGGCATAAAGAAAGACCAACAATTTTCATAGCCTCTAGATCATTTATATCATTTCCTATAAATGCAATTTTATCTTTTGTTATAGATAGAGTTTTAGAAAGCTCTTCCACAACGGAAGCTTTATTTTCTATATTTTGTTTACACTCTATACCTAACTTCTGAGCTCTTTTTTCTACTACTTTGTTTGATTCAGTGCTAATTATGATTTGTTTCACCCCCATTTCATCTATTAGCTTTACAGCAAGACCATCTGATCTATTAACAATTACAGATTCAAGTCCTTTTTCATTTATTGAGACTTTGTTATCTGTCATAACTCCATCAAAGTCATATAAAGCAAGTTTAATTTCCATAAAACTCCTAATACCTCGCTAATTTAAATACCATAATAATGTACAATTAAGAGGAAAAGATTATCTTAATAGGGGTAATCATTATACTTATTTTTATATCTATTTTCGTAGAAAGACTATCAATTGAACACTCAAACAAGCAAAGAAGAAAAAAATTGCCCTAGCTGTTTTTCCAACAACAGCAAAAACTTTTCATTTTTTAAACCAAAAGAAGATTTAAATCTTAGGGTTTGTTTAAATTGTCAATTTATATTTAAGGGCACCAGTTCAAGCATTGGATTATTGAAAGTTCAAGAAGGAGAATATTATTCATCAAAGAAAATTGGTTCATTGGTAGATAACAGATTCCTCAAACATCATAAAAGAAGAGCAAGAAATCATTATAGTTATATCTCAAAATACTTTGATGAAAATTTAGAGCGGAAAGCACTCGATATAGGAAGCGGTGCCGGTATTTTTTTGGATTATCTAAAACAAAAAGGTTGGGAGGTAGAAGGGATAGAGCCTGATCCTTTGATGCACTCATATGCCACAAGAGAACTAGGTTTAAATATTAAAAGAACTCTTTTTTCTGACTGGATCCCTGAAGAAAGATATAGCTTAATTTATTTATCTCATGTTTTAGATGATCTGCCGGGTCTAAATCAAAATTTGGAAAAAATTTTTAAAGCCCTTAAAAGAGGAGGTTATTTATTTATAGAGGTACCAAACCATAGCTGGCCTTTTAGATTAAATTTTGAAAAGAATGAGGATCTTGAGATAGGTCAATATTTTTTTTCTATAAACTCATTAACAGCAATTATTGAGAAAAATAATTTTCGTGTATTAAACTCAACAACTTTTCACTTAGTACATTTAAACACTATTTTTCAGAAAATAGTTAGTCCAATTATGCTTTTACAAAAACTAAGACCAAAAAAATATAGACCTTATTTACGATTAATTGCAAAGAAAGAATGCTGAGAAAGTTTAATTATTTAGTTTACTTATATGCTGAAAAGTATGCTGGTAAAGATCTATTAACAGAGGAAAGGTTACATGACGAAATAATCAATTCAATATTAAACTTAAGGGGATTCATTCCAGAGAGGTATAAGAGTTATGACTTGGAAGCTATTATTATTTCCAAGGCTATGTATTACAACACCTCAATCGATAAATCTTTAAGACAGTTTTATTACCTCAGCAAAGCTTTACAAACAATTATTAAGAACAAAAGAGCTTCAAATGCTATTTCAAAAACTATAGTAGATTTAAAAAATAAAAGACTAACTAAATCTATGGAACAAAAAACTTTTGAAGACGATAAAATCTTCTTTCTAAATCAAGATGAAATTTCTATTAAAAATTTAGATAAAACAGATTTATTATTTTTCGCTAGTCAGCCATCTCACTTTAAAGTAATTGATAATTTCTTCGAGCTTTCTATCTTGGATAATTATCAGTTAGTCATTCCTTTTAGACTGAGAGATCAAATTAATCTTAAAAACATTAACAGTAAGAAAATAAACTATTTCGAAGGATTTTTCTCTCAAGACCCTCAAATAACATTAAAAAACCTTCAGCAGGAATTCGAGGAGATTTACTTTAATAATATTTTAGAACTTAAAAATATTTTTAGATTTGAAAATCAAGATTTTTTTCGTTCACAAAAGGCAGGAATTAGAAATATTTTTAAATTTTTACTACCTCAAAGCCTTATTTATGCTATTTCAGCAAAGAATCTATTAGAAAAAAAAGGAGTATATGGTGTAGTTGGAGTAAGGCCCAGAAGAATTATGGATAGAGCAATTTTGAAGATGGCTTCAAAGTTAAACCTTAGATCTAACCTAATTCTTCATAGCACCCTTGGTTCGGAACCAAGGGAATTATGGTCTAGTGGACTCTTTGATAACATTTCCAATATATTTGGGTGGGGAGAGAAGCATTCTACTCTTATCAAGTCAGACAGTTATTTTAAGAATGGAAATTTTATTAAAGCAGGAAGTCCTTTGTTTAATGCTCCTCCTCTAAAGAAGCAATTTAGGAACCTAAATCCTAGAATAATTTTTGCTCCTTCAAGAAATGATGACTCGGTCCTTAGTTCTTTAAGTAAATTCAACTCAAAAAACCCAGAAATACCAATAACAATAAAGATCCGACCTGGACAAGAAACAACAAGGCATTTAATAAATGGACCCTTTAAAGTAGAGCCAGGCTCCTTCGGCATTGAAGAGATTTTAAAAAATTACGATATTTTAATAACGCCTTATTCGGGATCGCATATCTCAGCTATTTCAGAAGGCTTACCTGTTATTTTTACTCCTTTTTATTATGAGATTATTCAGGATTTAGAAACCTTATATGGAATAAATGAAGACACAATGAGCTTTTCTTTTGCTAAAAATGATTATCAATTAAGGTCTATCTTAGATAAAGTAATCAAAGATAGTGATTACAGAAAAGAGTTAATTTTACAGCAGACCTCCTATTTTAATAATCTAGTTTCAGGACATACAAAAAAAGAGTCAGTCAGATTAATCGAGGAAAGATTATTATCTAAATCATAATGGATGTAGTTAAAGAAAAGAATTTAGTATGGTCATTTCTTGCTATTTTTTCTATTTTTCTAGTTTCCCTTAATAACACGTTGATATCTGTGAGTATTCTGGGTATTACAATAGATAGACTTTTGGAAATGTTTCTATTTCTGATTTTATTGCCTTTTATTTTTAAAGAGCTTATTAATAACGATTCTTTCTTTATTTTTATGGTCATAATCTTAATTATGATTTTTTTTAGAACTGTAATTCTTTTTCTTGATGCGTCGACGGGAACTACAGAATTAGAGTCTATACTTAGAGATATTGTAAGAATAGTCATGTTTGCTATCTTCTTTTCTTTAGCTTATTTCGGCCTCTTAAAATTAGGTTCAAAAGGAATAGCTTTGTTTATTTTTTTAACATCACCCTATTTTTTATTGGCTTTTATGCAGCATCCTATAACGCCTCTAACTGAGGTAGGTGCAATAATTACTGAGAATTTGTATCTAGGAAATATGATTCAAGATTCTACTAATAAGGGAGGTTATATTTATACAGAATTCAAAAGATTAGGTCATATGATAAGACCATCTGGTCCTTATGGAAGTCCAATAATATTAAGCTACTCAATAATTCCTGTTATGGCCCTTTCTTTATTTATGTATATTTATGAAGAAAAGAAGATTTATTACTTTTGGTTCCTTTTTTTATCAGTAGTAGCATTTTTATCTCTTACTAGATCTTTAATTGTAGGAACTTTCCTTATGCTCTTATGCATAACCCTTATTCAATTTATTTTGAGAAGAGATAGATGGATGCCAGCAGTATTAACTCTATTATCTATACCTATTTTTATATTCGTGAGCGATCAAATAGAGTTCTTCAACCGAATTTTCTCGTTTTCAGATGTATTTGGGGGCGAAGACCTCAGTGTAAGACAAGTTGCTTGGATCTCAGGATTTATGGCCCTTATGGAAAATCCTATATATTTTATCTCAGAAGATTATCTAGAAATATTTCAGTCGATGTGCCTTCAAAATACTAACTGTATAGATTTTGTTTCGATGCATAATGGTTTTTTAAGAGTAGGAAGAGATTTTGGGCTTTTAGGACTAATCCTATATTTAGCTTTGTTCTCGTGGATTTTTTTCAAATGCTTTAAACAACTGTTTCCTTATAACTTATTATTTGGTATTTGTTTTATTGCCTACTTAACTAATACTATGTTCCATAACAATACTTTATTTATTTCAGAATATTCAGTATTAATACTCATAGCCTTGCTCTTTCTTTTCGATAAGAGAGAATCTTTAAACGCACAGAGAATTAATTAATCTATAATATTTATATGATTAATAAGGAAGAGGTATCTTTTAAAGAGCTAATATATTATTTTTGGTCTAATAAGAAGATTATTTTCAGTGTAACTTTTTTATCAGGTTTGCTAGCTATTGTTATTTCTTTATCAATACCACCCACATTTACATCAACAATAACTTTGGTCCCAATAGAAGAAGAAGGTGGAGCCGCTGCAGGTGAATTGATGGATCAGCTTGGTGGAACTTCAATAGCAGGTATATCTATACCTAGAACTTCAAATAATAAAATCGATGTGATAATAGCTGAAATAACTTCCAGAGAGTTCGCTGAGAAATACATTAAAGAATTTAATTTATATAAAGATCTTTATCCTGACCTCTGGGACACAAAAGAAGATAAATGGAAAGATAATGAAGAAATACCTTCAAGTTATTTTATCCAGAAGAAGTTTAGAGATAGTTATTCTGTTATAAAAGACCCAAGAACTAGCTTAGTTTATCTAACAGTGAGGTGGGGAGACCCAAAAATAGCAACGGAAATTGCTAATGGATTAGTAGAGTCTTATGAAAGCTATACAAGAATAGATTCTATAAATTTAGCAGAAAGAAAAATTGGTTATCTAGAAAAAGAAATAGGTAAAACAGATTTAGTAGGAGTAAAGACTGTTTTATACAATCTTATTGAAAGGGAATTAAGATCAAAATTAATAGCTAATACTTCAGAAAGTTTGGCTTTCAAAGTAATAGATCCTGCTTACGAGCCTGAAATAAGATCTTGGCCAGCAAGAAAATTCATAACAGTTTTAGGTACTTTTTTAGGTTTTTTGGCATCCACAATATTTATTCTATTAAGATATTTTTTTACTAGAGATAATTAGTCAGAAAATTTTTAATAGGTAGATAATAATGAACAAAAAAAAATATTTAGATTTATTCTGTGTAGGCAAAGAAAAAACAATATTAGATTGCCTAAGAAAGATTGATATTAATCAAAATGGATTTTTAATCGTTACTGAAAAAGATTGCCCCATTGCAGTTTTAACTGATGGCGATTTAAGAAGGCTAATAATTAATGGAGCTTCCTTAGAAGATAACTTAGAAGGCTTTTCTTCTAAAGACTTCAAGTTTCTTTCAGAAGAATTAGATTTCTTTAGTATTGCTGAAATTTTTAATAGTCTATCTATTAATTTTATTCCTATTATTTGCTCTGAAGGAAAACTTATAGATATCATAACAAAAGAGCAATTTGAAGCATCAGTCCTGTTAAATCAGCCTTTAGATGATAAAAAGAGACTAGACGAAAGATTAATAGAAAATCTTCATCATCAGATAGTGCCTAAACCATGGGGTTATTATAAGACGACCCTTCTAACTCCTGATTATCAGTCTAAAATTTTGTGTGTTTATCCTCTGCAATCAATTAGCTTACAGAGTCATAACTACAGGGAGGAGCATTGGATAAATGTTAAAGGAAATGGAGAGGTGGTCATAGATAAATCAATAAAGGAATTTAAATCTGGAGATTACGTTTTTATACCCAAAGGAAGCAGACATAGGCTTATTAATAAATCTGAAACAGAGAATTTAATTATTAATGAAGTTCAGTTAGGTACAAACTTTGACGAAGATGATATTGTAAGGTACGAAGACAGTTATGGGAGGTAATGGATATGGATAATGGATTCAATGAAAGACCCAAGGTAGTCGCTGAGATAGGCTGTAATCATAAAGGTAGTATGGAAATTGCTTTTGAGTTGATTGAGGAAGTAAGTAAAGCTGGAGCAGAAGTTGCAAAATTTCAGAAAAGAAATAACAAAGAACTACTTAACGCAGAACAATATGATGCTCCGCATCCTAATCAAGAAAATAGTTATGGTAAAACCTATGGTGAGCATAGAGAATTTTTAGAGTTTGATATTGATCAACATAGTTTATTAAAGAAAAAGTGTGAAGAATTAGAAGTAGAATATTCAACTTCAGTTTGGGATATTACTTCTGCACAGGAAGTTATTTCTTTGGACCCCAAATTTATAAAAGTGCCTTCTGCCTGTAATACTCATTTTGGTATGCTTGAAGTTTTGAGGGATCAGTTTAAAGGAAAAATTCATTTATCTCTTGGCATGACTAATTTAGAAGAGGAAAAAAGTATTATTGATTTTTTCTCGGAAACTAACCAAGAAAGAAGATTGACGATTTATAGCTGCACCTCAGGCTATCCAGTGCCTGCAAGGGATATTTGTCTATTAGAGATCAATAGATTAAAGAATTTGTATGGAGATCTAATTGATTCAGTTGGCTTTTCAGGTCACCACATAGATACAGCAATTGATTTAGCTTCAGTACCTCTAGGAGTTCAATGGATAGAAAGGCATTTTACGATTAATAGAAAATGGAAGGGAACAGATCATTCGGCATCTCTGGAACCTGAAGGTTTAAAAAAATTACTCAGAGACTTAGATTTAGTTTCAGCTGCTTTATCTTATAAGGATAAAGAGATCCTTGATATAGAAATCCCTCAAAGAGAAAAATTGAAATTCAATAAATGAATATCACAGTTTTCGGAGTAGGTTATGTAGGCCTAACGGCAGGTGTTTGTTTTTCAGAAATGGGAAATAATGTACTTTGCATGGATATTGATAAACAAAAGATAGAACTTTTAAAAGGTGGAAATATTCCTATTTATGAGCCTGCATTGAAAGAAATGCTTAATAAAAATGCTAAAGATGGTAGATTAAATTTTACTTCTAGCTTAAAAGAAGCACTTGAATTTTCTTCAATAATATTTGTTTGCTTAGGAACCCCTTCCTCTGATGACGGTAATTTAAACTTAAATTATATTAATGGGCTAATTGAAGAAATTTCCAAAAATTCTGAAGATTCTAAATATATTATTATTAAATCAACTGTACCGCCTGGAACTTGTTTATCCCTTCAATCTTACTTAGATAATTCAGATAATCAGAATGACTTTAAAGTTGTATCCAATCCTGAATTTATGAAAGAAGGCGATGCTGTAAATGATTTTTTAAAACCTGAAAGAATAATAATAGGAACAACTAACAAAGAAGCTATTTCTATCTTGAGGGAACTATATGAACCTTTTAATAGAAATACCTCAAGAGTTATAGAGATGGACTCAACTTCCTCTGAGTTAACAAAATATGCTTCTAATGCAATGCTGGCTACTCGAATAAGTTTCATGAATGAGTTATCACAACTTTGTGAAAATATTGGTGCAGATATTGAACTTATTAGGGAAGGGATGGCTTCAGACTCAAGAATAGGAGGTAAATTTCTTTATCCAGGTATTGGGTATGGCGGCTCTTGTTTTCCTAAAGATGTCAAGGGACTTATAAATCTCTTCTCTCAAAATGGCATAGAATCTGAGATGGTAAACGGGGTCCATGCTGTAAATGAAAAACAAAAGAAAATAATTGTTAATAAATTAGAAAAATTTTATGAGAACCAAGATTTAGGAAATAAAAATATTTCTATCCTAGGTTTGTCATTTAAGCCTGAAACTGATGATTTAAGAGAAGCTCCTTCATTATCCATATATGAGAGTTTGAAAGACAAGGTAAATAAGATAAGAGCATATGATCCTCTTGCCAAAAATAATATCGAATACTTTAAGTCTATAAATCTAGACATTAAAGAAGATGTTTATTCATGTTGTGCTGGATCAGATGCAATCATTATTTGTACTGAATGGAAAGAATTTAGGTCAATGGACTTGGAAAGACTAGCAAAAATAGTTAATGAAAAGGTAATTTTTGATGGAAGGAATCTATTTGATCCGCTTAAATTAGAGAAGTTGGGGTGGGAATATATTTCTATAGGTAGAAAGTATAATTATGGATAGATTAGTTGGTGTTATCGGTCTTGGTTATGTTGGCCTACCTTTAGCAGTAGAGTTAGGAAAAAAAATCAATGTAAAAGGTTTTGATACTAATCCTACCAGAGTGTCAGATCTAAGTAAGGCCTTTGATAGAGGTACCCAAATCTCAGAAGAAGAATTTTTAAATTCAAAGAACCTTGTGTTTTCTTCAGATGAAGCAGAATTGAAAGATTGTGACATCTATATTGTTTGTGTGCCTACGCCTGTTAATGAAAATAAAATACCAGATCTTTCTTTTCTAGAATCTGCTTCCAAGACAATATCCAAATATTTATCAAATGGAAATCTAGTAATATTTGAATCTACGGTTTATCCAGGAGCAACCGAAGAATTTTGTATTCCAATTTTAGAAAAAAATAGCGGGCTATCTTTTGAGAAAGATTTTGGAGTTGGATATAGTCCAGAAAGGATAAATCCCGGTGATCCTACTTCAAAGTTGTCAGAAGTAACCAAGGTAATTTCAGCAAGTAGTAAAGAATCACTTAACGAAATGAGAATTATATATAGGGATATTTTAGGTTTGACTATATTTGAAGCAGCTAATATTAAAACAGCAGAGGCATCTAAGGCCCTTGAGAATACACAAAGAGATGTAAATATTGCCTTAATGAATGAATCTTCAATCTTATTTAAGAATTTAGGTCTAAATTTTGAAGATGTATTAGATGCAGCCGAAACTAAATGGAACTTTCACAGATACAGCCCTGGCTTGGTAGGTGGTCATTGCATAAGAGTAGATCCATATTATCTAATTGAAGTAGCTAGAAGAAAAAATATAGATCTCAAAGTTACAGAATCGGCAAGAGAAGTTAATGAAGGTATGGCTGACCATATAGTCAATGAAGTAAAAAATTTATATTTCGAAAAAGAACTTGAAATATCTCAGTCAAAGATTCTAGTTTTGGGTGCTACTTATAAAGAAGACTTTCCTGATACTAGGAGCAGTTTAGTTTTTGATATCATTAAAAAACTTTCTACACTAAACATATTAGTTGATGTTTATGAACCAATTTTAACCTTAGATGATAAAGAAAAAATTAACTTAAATTTTCTAGAAGAATTGCCTTCCAAAAAAAATTATGATGGATTAATTTTGGCAGTTGCACATAGTGAATTTAAAACAATGTCTAATAAAACTCTTCAAGATCAAATAAAGGACAGTGGTTTTATATTTGATGTAAAATGCATTTTACCCAAAGAGATTATAGATAATTCTCTTTAATATATTTAAAATTCTCAAATGACTTCTAAGGCAAAAAGATTCAGAGATTTACTGGAATCAGAAAAATTAGAATTCATTTGTGAAGCACATAATGGTATTAGTGCAAAAATTGTAGAAGAAGCCGGATTTAAAGGTATATGGGGTTCTGGATTAACTATCTCAGCTCAATACGGAGTAAGAGATAACAATGAAGCGAGCTGGACACAAGTTCTTGATAATCTTGAGTTTATGTCTGATGCAAGTGAAATCCCTATTTTATTGGATGGTGATACAGGATATGGGAATTTCAACAATTTCCAAAGATTGGTTCAAAAATTAGAGCAGCGAGACATAGCAGCTGTCTGCATTGAAGATAAAATTTTTCCTAAGACTAATAGTTTCATTTCAGGGGAAAAGCAACAACTAGCAGACATACAAGAATTCTCTGGTAAGATTTCTGCTGGTAAAGACGCACAATCTGATGATGACTTTAGTATTATTGCTAGAGTTGAGGCTTTCATAGCCGGTTGGGGGCTAGAAGAAGCAATAAAAAGAGCAAGTGCGTATCATGAAGCAGGAGCTGATGGAATTCTTATACATTCGGCATTAAATAAACCAGACGAAATATTAGCCTTTAAAAAAGAATGGGGAGATCGATGTCCTGTTGTTATTGTGCCTACAAAGTATTATGCAACACCAACAGAATTATTCGATGAAAACAATATTTCTTTGATAATTTGGGCCAATCATATATTGAGAACAAGTATAACTTCTATGCAACAAACAGCTAAAATGATTTTTGAAGAAGAGAATTTACATTCAATAGAAGACCAAGTTGCCTCAGTGTCTGAAATATTTAGATTACAAGGAGCAAGCGATCTACAGGATTCAGAAGATAAATATCTTCCCACAAACTCAACAGGAACTACTGCAGTAATTTTAGCCGCTTCAAGAGGAAAAGAATTAGGCGACCTTACTAAAGAAAAACCTAAAGCTATGGTCGAAGTAGCTGGAAAGCCGATAATATCAAGAATAGTAAACTCATATAATGATTCTGGTATAAAGTCTATTTGCGTTGTCAGGGGCTATAAACCCGAATCCTTTGATCTACCTAATATTGCGTATTGCGATAATAAAAAATTTGAGGAGACTGGAGAAGTGTTCTCTTTATTACAAGCTTTAGAACAAGTAGACCCTGATCAAGATTTAATTATCTCCTACGGAGATGTATTATTTAAGAAATATGTTTCTTTAATGTTATTAGAAGAAAGTTCAGATATTTCTTTAGTTGTAGATACAAATTGGAAACAAAATATAAATCCGGAAAGGGAATCTGACTATGTTCGTTGTAATCAAAGATCAGATAGAAGTTCTTTAGGAAATTCAATAGAGCTAGAAACTATTGGCATTGATTTGAGTTCAGAAATAATCGATGGAGAATGGATGGGAATGATTAAGATAAAAAAAGAGTTAAGAAAAGATTTATATAAATTAGTTAAAGATTTATTAGATAACTCTTCTGATAAGGCTACTATGCCTGATCTTATCAAACTATTTAAGCAATCAGGCAATAAGGTAAGTGTGATTTATACATCAGGCCATTGGATAGATATAGACTCATTAGAAGACCTAGTTAAAGCATCACATTTTTAATGATATTAGCTTCAGATTTCATAGAAGAAGGGAAAAAAAGGAATTTTTTATTATATACCGGTGTTCCCTGTTCATATCTCAAGCCTTTTATAAATTATGTAATTGATAGCCCAGATATTAAATATATTGGTGCTGCAAATGAAGGAGAGGGCGTTGCAATAGCAGCTGGTGCCACTCTCGCCGGAATAAACTCTGTTGTTATGTTCCAGAATTCTGGGTTAGGAAATGCCGTAAACCCTATAACTTCTTTAATTCAAACTTTTAAGATTCCTTCCTTAATAATTACAACGCTAAGAGGCGAGCCTAATGGGCCTGAGGATGAACCTCAACATGAATTAATGGGGAAAATAACTACTTCTTTATTAGATTTAATGGAAGTAGAGTGGCAATTCTTTCCCGAAAATAAAGAAGATATAAATTTAGCATATGATAAAGCTCAGGAGGCTATATCTAATGGAAAGCCTTATGCTCTAGTTATGAAAAAAGGTTCAGTAAAAGATTACAAAATAAAGAAGAAACCATTAAAAAAAGATATTAATACAGATAAGATTTTCTCTACCAATGATCTTATAGGAACTAGATCTGAAGCCTTAGAGGCAATACAGAAGAATGTTGATGATAAAGATTTACTTATAGCAACAACTGGCTATACAGGCAGAGAATTGTATGCTTTAGAGGATAGAGATAATCAGTTATATACAGTTGGTTCTATGGGTTGTGCTAGCAGTATTGGATTAGGAATATCTATATTTTCTAAAACAAATAGAGTTATTACTCTGGATGGAGATGGTTCTGTTTTAATGAGAATGGGGGCTTTAGCTACTATTGGCTACTATAGACCTAAGAATTTCTTACATATTCTTCTTAATAATGAATTGCATGAGTCAACTGGAGGACAGTCAACAGTTTCACATTCAACAGATTTTCTAGGAATAGCTCAATCATGCGGCTATCAACAAGTAATGTCATGCTCAACAATCAAAGAATTAGAATCAGTAATAAGTAATGAAACTGATAAATTAACATTCTGCTTATTAAATATAGAACCTGGTGTTATGGATAATCTTCCAAGACCAAATATAAAACCCTTCGAAGTAGCAAAAAGGTTTAAGAATTACATTAGAAATAATCATGAGTAATAATAGGAAAATACTTTTAAATCCAGGTCCAGTAACATTAACAAAGAGAGTTAGAAACTCCTTGCTTAATGAAGACCTTTGTCACAGAGAAGATAAATTCTCAGAATTATTACTTGGAGTAAAGAAGAGACTTTTAGAAGTATACGATTTAGGTAGTAATTTTGATGCAGTTATATTGGCAGGTTCAGGCACTTCCTCGGTTGAGTCGATGCTAAAAAGTTTGATTTCTAGTAAAGATAAAGTTTTAGTCTTATCAAACGGAGTTTATGGAGAAAGAATGGCTTCAATGTTAGAGCGAGATAATAAAGAGATAAAACATATTAAAAATGATTGGTTATCAGATATTGATTTTAAATCTCTCGAAATGGAGCTTAGTAAAGAGAAGTTTTCTAAGGTTGTGTCTGTGCACAATGAAACCACTACAGGGCGATTAAATGATATAGATCGTGTTATAGATTTATGCGAAAAATATTCTACTCCTTTATTATTAGACGGAGTTTCCTCATTTGGAGGAGAAAATATTAACTTTGATTCTCCTGCCTTATTAGCAGTTGCAGCAACCGCTAATAAATGCCTACATGGCATAACAGGAGCATCTTTTGTAATTTCAAAGCATATAGAATTTGAGAAATCAAAAGGTAATTCATCAAGTTTATATTTAGATCTAAATCAATATTGGAGTAGTCAATTAGAAGGCTGGTGTCCTTTTACACCTTCCATACATTCTATTTATGCTTTAGACGAAGCCTTAAAGGAGCTTTTAGAAACCGGGGGTTTGAAGTCTAGAAATATAAGATATAAAGAACTTTCTTGCCAAATAAGGAATAAATTCAAAGAGAAGAAGATTCCCCTTTTGATAGAAGAAGAAAACTATTCTTCTATGATCTCTTCCTTTTATTTACCTGAAGGAAAAACTTATCAAGAAATATACCAAAGCTTTATAGATAGTAACTTTGTTATCTACTCTGGCCAAGGAGATCTAGCAAATCATATCTTTAGGATTTGTAATATGGGAGATATAACAAATTTAGATCTTGAAAATCTTTTTGAAAAAACAGAGGAAATTTTCTCTTGATATGAAGTACCTAGTAACTGGTAGTGCTGGTTTTATTGGTTATCATGTAACTAAACGCTTAATAGATGAAGGCCACCAGGTAGTAGCTATAGATAATATAAATAACTACTATGGAAAAGAACTTAAATATTCTAGATTAGAGAAGCTATTTAATACTTCGGATTGGGACAAGAAAAAAATTGAGAAAATAGATAATGCTTCTAAATCTTCTAGTCAACCAATCTTTTCTAATGAAGAAATTAATCTTTCTTTCTATAAAGCTGATCTTGAAGATAGAGATAATATTAATGAAATTTTTAGAAAAGAAGATATCAATACAGTTATCCACTTGGCTGCACAGGCTGGTGTTAGGTACTCTATAACAAATCCAGAGGCCTATATTGATTCTAATTTAATAGGATTTTCAAACATATTGGATGCTTCTAAAGATAACAAAATACAACACTTAGTTTACGCCTCTAGTAGTTCTGTTTATGGAGCAAATGAGAGACTACCATTTACAGAAGATGATCCAGTAGACCATCCTCTGTCTTTATATGCAGCAACAAAAAAATCAAATGAGATGCTAGCTCACTCATATTCCAATATATATAGATTACCAACTACAGGGCTAAGATTTTTTACTGTTTATGGGCCATGGGGAAGGCCAGATATGTCGCTGTTTATATTTACTAAAGCTATATTAGAAGATAAACCAATTGATATTTACAATAATGGAAATCATAAGAGAGATTTTACATATATAGATGATATAGTTGATGGTGTATTCAAGATATCTAAAAAGATACCTTCATCAAATGAAAACTGGTCTGGTAAACAACCAACTTATAGTTCATCAAATCAACCATGGAGAATTTATAATATAGCCAATGGAAATCCTATAGATTTAATGGATTTTGTAGAAATAATAGAAAAGAAAATTAATAAAAAAGCCAAAATAAACTTTCTTCCTATGCAGCTAGGAGATGTTCCAAAAACTCATGCAGATATAAGTTTATTATCTAAGGCAGTAGGATATAGACCTGGAACATCTGTAGAGGAAGGAGTGGCAGAATTTATTGATTGGTATATTTCTTACTTTGGAAGTAATAAAATCTAATTAAGCAAAAATATTTAGACCTTTTCTATGACTAAAAGATTACC
>CEUA01220399.1_pt1 | contig 34071 bp, 42 predicted proteins | sample 361541 | NCBI WGS metagenome assembly CEUA01 (sample SAMEA2623079, study PRJEB7988) | marine metagenome | isolation source: saline water (ENVO:00002010), including
CCACCCAGTTGGAGGAGTAACGCCAGTAGCTCCAGTCCACGCTGTGCCAGAACCACTTGAATTAGCATTAACTAAATCAGTCTGACTGCCGTACTGGTCTTCAATCGGAACATCAGCACGTTGATAAGCGGTGTCTACTTCTGCTTGGGTGAGCGCTTTGTTGTAGATTCTTGCTCGGTAGATATTCCCGGTAAAATAAGTGCCACCACTAGCAGAACCTAACGCCCGTAGTGAGCTTTGCATATACCCGTCTGGAGTTGTGCCAGTAGTTACATCATTTCCATTAATGTAAATTTTTTGAGTTCCACTTGCATCACGTGTCCCTACTGCGTGATATGTTTTCCCAACCTCTAAGCTGCCACCAGTTACACTAGTCCAGCTTCCTCCTTCATAGTAAGTTAGGATGAATTTACCGTCTTTAATAGCTAAAGCTCGCCTCTCTGTTCCACTGTATGAGTTTCCAAATAAAGTTTGCGAAGTTGTAACGTCATCTGGCGTAAATATAAGTTCCATCGAATACGGAACAGGCATAGAACTTGCGGTCGATGTGACTTGACCCGCACCATTAAAGTGTAATCCTTGCCCGTCTGAGCTTGAAGATAACTCCCGTATTATTTCGCCGCCACCAGCCGATCCAGTGACGTTTATAATGTTGGCTATTCCCATTTTATTCTCCCAGTCTGCCGCTAAATGCGATGTTCACTTTGCCGGTTCCTGATGCCGTGCAAAAAGCTAGTCCACCAGTGTATCCTGCAAATGTGATTACTGTTCCAGTGCCGTCCTCGTCGGAAGTGCTACTAGCTAAAATTCCCGTGTAATTACCACTTGCAGTTGTGCAAGTTGAACTGTCAGCATCAGGAGTCAACCGATAGAAAATTGGGACGGTCCCAACATTCTGCAATAGCAGAAATGCAGGTGATGACTCAGTCTTCAATGCAGTGTTGCTTGGTGCTGTACTGCTAGTAGTGACACTCAGTTCCTCGTTAGTTGTTGCTGAAAAATTTGCTAGTGTATCGTTCTGTCTTGCCATGTTTTATAATCCCCAAATCTTTTTTACTTTTTGCCGGGAGTATTCACTCTTCCAGCCTTTCTTTGAGTTCTCTTGTCGGTGGTATCCATCTTTCATCATCTGCTTCTGAGACGGTGCTTGCTTCATACCTCCAATGGCGAAACTCGTAGGAACCTCAATCTTTGCCCAGGTTCCTGTGCCATCACTAAAATTATCGAGATCAGATGAGACCAAAAATTCTTTGATCTCACCTGTCTCGTGATTCTTAAACTCAACCAGTGGCATTAATCAGCTTTAAAAACTGGAATCCAGTACTTAACAGAATTAATACTAATAAGTACTCCTTGAACGTCCGACCCTCCTGGGCTCAAACTATCAACATTGTATTTAGTTAAGTTAGTGCTGCCATCTTTGTCTGACCCATCGATCTTAGCGTTTGTAAACTCTAAGAACGGGGTTGCAGATTGAGAAGTTGTTGTGTCTCCATTATCTGCTTTTATAGCAATTGGTTCCTGACCACTATTTCCGCTTTTCAAGCGTCGGCCTTGAATTGGGTTACCTATGTTTGATGTACTCATTATTATAATCCTTGTGCCTGATCTAATTCTTGCATGGTCGCAATCATCTCATCTCTGGATGGTGCTTCCACCTCAACTGATTCTTCCACGACCTCTTCTTCTGGGTATGCTGGTTCACCGTTAACAGTTTCCATTCCAACTGTTGCATACTCGTCTCCAAGTGATTCAACAGATCCTTCAATGGTAAAACTGACGGCATCTCCCACTTCTGGAAGAACCATCACACCTTCTTCATCTGCAATTTGCAGTGAGGTAATGGGTATTTCTACTTTTGGCATAATTAAAAAGAGACTGGGAGGCTATTAACCCCCCAGTCAAATTGATTAGCTATAGTTAGTGACTGAGTAGATGTTCACTGCATGAGCACCATTCAATATGGTAGACCCATAATAGAACTTGAACCCGACAGTAGTGAACTGAGCCAATGGATCAGTTTTATCTGGTCCTTGAGCAATGATCATCTTAGGCGAGTAAGCACTCATTGTTGCTAGGTTCACACCACCATATGCCTGATCACCCACAACAAATGTGGAGTACTTAGTACCAGCAGCATTGTAAGTGCGTTGAGTGTTCTGCCTGTATGGGTTCGTTGTGGTTACCACACGACACCCGGCATACCGACCTGCTTCACCACGGAATAGTTGATCTGGTGCTCCGTACTTGCTTGCTTCCAACCAATCATCATCGTTCATCAAATCACGAGCAACTTCTGGAGCCATGATGGCAGTGAAGTAACCGTTTGATGGACGAGCGTTGTTGACTCGTAGATTTGTGCATGCATCAAGAATGTCTAATGCGGTCATTGCATCATCAGTGCCACCAACTGATGCATAATCTGTAGCTGCACCAGCATAACGTGCTTGAGTTGCAGAAGAATCACCAAGTGTGTTGCGTAGTAATTCGTCAACTTTTAATGATGCATCCTGTCCATTTTGAACAGTTGCTTGCTCCATTGTGTTAAACAATTCCACATTGCTCAATAAATCCGATATTGTAACTGTCTGTCCATATTGAGCGAGGTCTACGTCTACAGTGGTCATTGACAATTGCTTGGAATTACCAAGTGTAACTAATGTGCCTTCAGCCATTGTTTGCACATCAGTAGTGTTTGATTCTGGGTAACGGAAGAACCGTACCGATTTGTGCCCAGCTTTTGCTGGGAGAGGTGATTTATAGGCAAACTGATCCAAGACAATTGTCTTTAGAGTTTGCTCAAGTAATTTCTTATTGAAATAATCTTGTAGTGTTGACTCTGGTCCTGCTGTCGTTGATCCAGTTGTCGTTAGAGTTGTTCCTGCCATATTGTTTTATTTTAATTTGCGAACATGCCAACACCTGACTCGTCTGCACTTTGCATCGCTTTAACCAACTCTGCCCGTTGTTTTTCCACGGGAAGATTGCTAAATGATTCAACCTGCAACACGTTGCCGGGTTGGCTACCGTTCAGTGTTAATTTCTCTTCGTACTCAGCAACTTGTTTTTTTAAGTCGCTGACCTGTTTTTCCAGATCAGAAGATCGGTTTGCTCTGAGATACATTGCCGCCGCTTCGACGGCATCTGTGATCCCATCCGGGTATTGAGTAAGAACAGGTTTTTTCTCCAATAATTGACCAACTTTCTTGAACAGTTCGCTGTCTTGATCATTCAAGTCTTTGTGTGCAGAAGTGGCTTGTTTCCAATTTGTATCCCACTTGGACACAAAGTCAGCCTGTTGTTTCTTCTGCTGCTGTTCATTTGCAGCTTGCCTAGCTTGCTGTGCTGCTTTTCGTGCCGCCTCAGCATTGGCATGATCGCCTTCATCTTCAAATTCCTGAGCCACTGACTCATACTCATCAGGTGAAAAACGACTGTTATTGGTGCGCTGTTGGATCTCTTCCAGACTTTGCTGGTGTCCATCCTCATACGCTTTTTTACGAGCATCCAACTCTTCACGTTCTTTTTTCAATTTAGCTTTCGCCTCATTGACTTCGCGCCAAGATTTGTTTGCCCGGTCCTGTGCTTTTTTAGTCCTAGAATACTTGGATTTGGGTTGTTCCTCCTCCTCAGTTTCTCGTGACTCTTCCTCTCCCGGTTGCTCCGGTGCTTCTTCTCTGGGGGTGTCTTCCACTTTGGCAGACTCCGTGTCAGGTTCCTCGACCTGCGGCATCGAGGTAGTTTTCGCAGTTAAATCGAACGCGTTATCATCAGCTTCCGCTAATGCTTGTAGCAATTGCTCGCGCTCGTTATCCACCGTGACTGGTGCTTCTGTTTTAGCCTCAGACATAAATTCTAATTACTAGGTTGCCTCAACCATTCCAGGTCGTCGGTCACACCTGTGACAACTTCTTCCGGTTGCGATCTTATCGCGGCTAGACCGTCTATTGTTGCCAATGCAGATTTAAAGCCAAATGCTTGACCCGTCTTGTAGGACAAATCTGCTGGGGCTGAGATTAATCTATCACAATTAGTGATGTGCAAGTTTCTCAGGTGTTGTTGCAATGCAACACCAGTCTCAGATTTTAGGAATTGCTGTAGCTTTACAGCATGTTCATTTGACCATTCAGGCGGGTTGACCCACTGGGGCACCTGCCGCAATGTCCTCAACGCTCCCAACATTCTCCTCAGTTTGTTCAGCATTTTGTTGTGCTTGTTGCGTTGCTGCTTGTTGCAGTTGTGCAAATAAATTCTTCAATTCAACTTCCATCTGTCTCCCGGCTTTTGGATCTTTTTCTTTTAAAGCTTCTAAATGTTGAGCGATATGTTGCTCCAGCATTTGTCCTTCTGCTGGCTCAGGTTGTGCACCTGATTGAGATCGATTGTTGATGTAGTTTACAACTGTCTGAATGTGTACCGCATCATCATCTGACTCTTTAACTACTGCTGGGAAACCAAGTCTGAGGAACGTGATTTCGTTCGCTTGATCTTCTGACTGGGTGGCTTGTTGATCCATTGGATCTTGATATAAGCGTTTAACCAAAGTGGCATCGTCTGATTCAAGAATAGTTTTCCGCAATTGTCCTTGGTCGATAAACGGATCATTGGCAAACATCTGAAAACGAGTGATTGCTTTCTGCATTAGTAACTGCTTATTCACTCCATCTGCTGATCCAGTTGGCTGAATGCCATAGTTTTGATGCAGTGCTTCCTGTGGGATTTGTTGTGCAGTGTCTAAATACCAATAATCCAAAGAAGTCTTATCGTATTGCAATAAAACGGACCAACTCATGCGGTAGAGTTTGCCAAGTGCAATACGGAATATTCTCATCCGCAAATCACTGCTTTGCTGATACAAACCTCCAATAGCTTGGATCTCAGTTGCGGTACGCCTCTCAGTATTCTGTAGCGTTTGAGTTAGACCAAAATCTGGTGTGGATACTCTATTCTGTGCCAATTCCCGCATGACATTCATCTGAGTATCAAACGAAATTGGAGGTGCCTGATGTGCAACTGGTTGGATTCCAAATGGCAAAATGCTGCCAGGTGTCATCCTGAGATTGCCTGTGTTAGGCATATCTCTCTCAGCGCGAAACAGTGGTCTGTTTGCGAGAGTCATAAAATCATTCTTGTCATTAAGCAGCTTCGTTAAATCAGCTTCCATGGTTGCTTGAAGTTCAACTACACCTCTGGCTGAATAAAAACCGGGATCTTTAACCTCGTAATGAAAAGCCACAAATGGTGGTTTACCATGATTATATGGCATTTTCATTGTGGGCCTAAGATCAATATCAGGCTGAGTAGGTGAGAATGTGCAAATGCACCACTCCCCAGTCTTGTCATCGCGGAAATAAACCTCCCAAACAATGATCTTTGATTCATCAGTGAATGTTAGTCCTTCGCGCTCGAATTTGGTGTACTCAGTGTCCATATCCCCGGCATCATTGTTATAACTCCCAGCAATCTGGGTAATGACTTCTGGATCTTGATTTAGGTGCTTTTGCCGTTTGTACGAATCAACTGAGTAAACCGAAATATGACACATTCTGTCTGCCTCTTCTAGACTCCTGGTCCAGCTAGGAACGACAAAATGCTGTGGTTCTATTGAATAATAATTAAGCCTCTTCGCTTTATTGTCCCACAGAATCTTCATTACCCCATTCCCGCTCATAAGCATGGAATCAACGGCACTCAGGACTTCTGTCTCTAAGTTAGTCTTTTGCTTTATTCTATGATCAAACCATTGTGCCGCCGCTGTTGTGTATTCTGCAACCTGTGGGGTTGTAGGAATGAACTGGGCAATCAGGTCTGTAGCAAATAACTGCTGGAAATAAGCAGGTTTGAGTTCGCTTATTGTTGTGTCTACCAGTGGAAAATGTACATCTGATGCACCGGGCCAAGGTTTGTTTTTTCTTCTTAACCCATGGTGACGCATCTCATAAAACATGCGTTGTCTGGTATCCCAAACGCTACGGTCTGCTAAATCTTGTAGGACTGATGCGTTTAATTCATCACGAGATTTCATATAGTAAAGTCATCTTCCTCATCTTCCTCCTCGTCATCTCCGAGGAGGTAACCCATTGCCTGTAATGACATCAGACATGAATACATCTGAAGACCTCCTATGAGTGTTGCATCGTCTAAATCAAATTCTTCCTGATAGCGATCCACCAGTTTTTCGATGTCCGTGCAGAAACACTCCAGTTGGTCTTTCATTTTCATAAAAAAAGACGCACCCATTTTTGGTGCGTCCTGCTGCTTTTATGCAATTTTTTTAGGCGTTGTTAGTTGCGAATGCTGGCTTTTTCTAAATCTTTCTCATATTGGATTATCTGTTCCAGACAATCCTCAACAAACAACTTAGCCTGTGGAGATGCCATATATGCGTCCTGAAAACCTCTCTCATTATCAAGAATCAGTCTCTTCGTCGCGTCCAGCTTGATCGGTGTCCTGCATCCGCTGCCTAATCCAATCGCGCTTATCATCAGCACGATCATTGATATCTGCTTCCAGTTTCTCTTTTTCAGCTTTTTTACCATAACTCAATAATTCTTTTAATAATTCAAGTACCAACCTAACAATCTGCATTCCGCTCATCCTGTGTTTAATCCCATACTTTCTCTTAGTTTACTGTCATCTGTCCATTCATGCATACCTGCCTCAACAATCTCTTCCAGACTAGGCTGATAGCGTCTGTTCCACATGTATTGGTCGCTATAACTGGCCAATGTCATGACCACCGCATCACCCCGGTCAGGTGAGGAGAATCCTCGCGCCTTCATCTCTTTCTTGCTTTCTAAGCTCAGTTTACCGTTCTTACTTGCTGCAACCCGTCTAGTTGTCAATTGACTGTGCAGGATCTCGTCATCAGGCAATATACACTCCATGCGGTCTATTTGTCTAGATGCCTCAAACCACATCTCTGTGCCCCGGTTGACATACTTGTCAGGATCATGTGCTCTTCCTCCCAAATTCACTTGGTGGATTGGCCAACCCATCTCTGCAAGCTGATGGCACATAGGTAACCCCAGTCCACCTGCATCGCCAAATATCTGCTCAGGTTTCAGCTTTGCTTTCTCAAACTCCAAAGCAAATCGGGCACAACCTGCCATAGTATTAGCCTCTCTCCATGCAATTAACTTAGTGATCTTGTTTCCTACTCTCATGCAAAAAACACTTTCATCACCTGCTGCTGCAAAATCACACGAGGCTACAATTTCACCACCATCTTTGGTTGGTGGACTATCCAAACACTGCATTAGACTGTCCCATGTGATCACCAAGCCTTCTCCGCTTGTCTCTTGAAACTCTCCAAAGATCATGGATCTGATCAATGGATGGTCTTTGCCCCACATCTCCATTTGTTCTTCTATCCATTCTTTCTTGATATGGGGACATTGGTAAGAAGTAACAGTGTGAAGCTTCCACCATTTCTGTTCTTTAGTGAAAATTTTATAAAACTTACCAGTCGTTCCACCTGGAGAACTCATGGCTAGGATGCGATTTGGCTGGATACGAGCCACCGCCTCAAATAGGTCAGAATCAATCGATTTACATTCGTCTAACACTATAAAAACATTGCCGTGAAAGCCTTCAAAACGGTTTGGTGAGTCAGTTGCAAAACCCAAGATCCTGCTGCCATTGTCCATAGTCAGATCAGTCTGATTAATTGTCATGCCTAGCCCAGCTACTTTGCTGGCTAATGATCTAATCTGAGGCCACATCTGCTCTTTGACCTGCCTATACACACCAGATGTGGTGATGACTATGCTACCTGGATAGATCAACGCATACCATAGTGCAGCAGGTGCAGCTATCATTGCCGTTTTTCCTGAGCCATTTGCCGCTTTCAATGCAACTCGTGCACCAGGCTTGCTCAAATCTAACAGAACTGACTTCTGCCAATCATAAAGCTTTATACCAAAATACTTCTCAGTAAAGACATCGCAATCCGCATCTCTGGAGGAGACTTGGGTTTTCGCTGTTGAGCCAGACTGTTCTTCTGACTGTTTTGGTGTCTCTTTCGTTTTTGTTTCTGTTTTGCCCATAATCACTTACATCATATTTTCTCACAAACTCTCCCAAACTATTTGTCACCTGATAACAAGCCACAACATCACTCACAGCATGATAGCTGAACAGATAGAATGGGCACCTAAATGACCTACTAGCCCACTGTCCTGCCTCCATCTTGTTCCAATTAAGCATCTCTTTCTCATGTGTCCCAAATGCACACTCTCTGCTCTTAATCTCTGCCACTGCCTTAATCACTCCACCTCTAACAAACATGCCGTCTAGGAATGAATACTGGTCATTGGTGTATACCCAGCTATCACCGGGATGATTACCCAAAACAATATCCACACACTCCTGTTCAGCCTGTTCTATCACGCAAATAAAAAGTCACTCGTCTTCACTGGGACTTGCCCATTCCACGCTGGTTGCTGTTTCATCCCAGCATTGGCTAACTCCTCACCATGAGCCTTGGCAAATGATCCATTACCCATGACAAAATCAATAAACTTACGGCAGGAGGTTTCTCTCCATAAATTATCCCCACCACCTATTCGCCTCATACCCCACATCCATGCCATCTCTTGTGTAGTATATATGTTGTACCATCTCCACAAATTACCTATAGCCTCAAGGCCAACCTGCTGCATCAGGTCAGGATCATTCACAGCACACAAATCTTTCACATAAACCATTCCACCTGGCGCCAATAATCCACGGACTTTCTCAATCAGCTTACCAGGCTCAGTAAAATATCCAAAAGATTCGCAGAATATGATCCTATCAAACTTCCTGCCTCGATCATCCCACTCCATGAAATCAGCCAATTCCATATTTAAATCAGCATCCAACTCTCTACCCAACTCAATCTGCCTACTGCTAATCGTCACCCCGGTAACATCCAAAACCCCATTCTCCATGAGGCCAAGCATCACACCACCAACCCCACAACCAACATCAAGCACACTATGCTGTGGCGTAATCATCGCTCTACCCATCATCACTTGTGCAAAGTCTTTAGGCTTATCAGCAAATAATGATGATTGAATCAATGAACCATACTCATTCAAATACGCATCACTGAACCTGTCGTAATAATCTTTTATTTCCATTTGTGTTTTCTTCTCCTATTCACCCATAAAGCCGTCTCTCTCTCGTCTATATACTTCTGCAACCTAGCCGCACTAATCTTAGCCTCAGCCTCATCCTCATGGTCGTACAGTGTCTCCTGGGGGAACAATGCACCTCTGTTCAACCTAGTCCCAGCAGGTGAGTCCATGCCGTAACTATTCACCCATAACCTCCATGATCCATCATCCTCCTGCCTAGCGTAAATCGTCACAATCTATGTCCACCCCAGTCACATCCTGATACTCCTCCATAACCATCTCCTGCCAATTGAACACATAATCATCAAACTTCTCATCTGGCTCAAAGTTAGTCTGCACTCGTGTCTCCATCCCGGTAGGAGAACAAATAGCCTTGAGCCTAAACCAACGACCACTGCGATTGTTGGTCAGAATAAAATGATGGACTGGAGGTGGAGGTGTCATAATGGCATTTCATTAAGCTTAGGAAGATTTGCATTATTCTCCAATATACCAACAACCTGCTCCTCAAGATCAGCGATACTGCCGTCATTATTAACAACATGCTCAAAATGCTCGTAGTGGTCCAAGTCTGTCTCACTGCTGTGAACATCAACCAAGCCTGTTCCTCTCTCCACACGAATAACAAAGCCACCAGTCTTCCTGACATAATCAGCCTCATTCTTGAACCTGACATCAGTCAGCACCGCAACATCCTCATCCATTGCCATTAGCTCTTTAGTCAGCAGATTAAGCCAATAATCCTCACCAAAGTAATGCCGCCTGAACTCAGACCCCCACCACTGCAATATGGTTCTCCAGCGATCTTTGTGCTCCTCCTGCCACTTCTTCGACATTCCAGTAACCTCAGCCACCTCACGTTTCAACTGATCAGCAATTGCCATCTGTCTAGCTGGGATAGCGTTGTCCCATAGCCACCTCATTGCTATGCCGCCTACAGTGTTCTTACCACTACGCTTCTTACCTGATATTCCTATGACCATAGTGCTTATGTGGGTGTGTTTGCAGAATCCCCCGTGTGGGAGGCTTTTGATGGGGGTGGGGTGTTGGGATTGGTACCCCCCAATATATGGGTACCCCCATGGTCATTTTCAGCAGGATGGTCAGGTGGTGGTGGATCAGTGGTGAGTTTCGCATCAGATGCATCTGGTTCCTCCGTTCCAATAACATTTGCAGCGGATACAACATCCGTATTTAAGCGAGCAGACTGGAGATGCATAAGCTGATCAGTCGTAATAGTTGAATCGATCTTCTGAGTTCTTACATCGACTTTCTTCGAGGTTGCATACTCATCACTGAACCGTGCTCCCAGAAGTTTCATGGCTAGGTGCCCATCCCCATTTGCTATCCCATCGTTAACAGTTCTCAGAGCAAATGCTTGGTACTCTGTCTCTGCTTGTAGGAGAGAACTCCTAAAGTCAGAGTAGGTATCTAACCAACTATACAAAGCAGTATTGCTGATCCCAACCATTGCTGCTGCTCTATTGACAGGTAGTCCACTCCTCAGATTCTTCAGAAATGACTCTACTCTTTCAGGAGTATAGGTCGTTGGTCTTCCCCCAATCTTACCAGTCCCATTCTTCTCCAATTGCTTTCTCCTAGCATCATAGACACTGGGAGGCATTTGAATTGGTGCACTGTGCAGATCATCGAGGTTCTTTCTTCGCTCTGCTACTTCTTCTTCAGTTAGCTTAACCACTTTACCAGGCACAGGTGGCTTGGATGTGGATTTCTTTCTTGCTGCTTTCTTTGCTGCCATAATTATTATTTATCTAAATTCACAACTGAGCCTGAGCCATTAACCATTTATTGTTCAGCATACCATTCGGTGCCACTGGAGGAGTGGACTTGAAGTGTGTCTCAAGCTCAGTTGTTTAAATCTCTCTCTCATATCTCCACTCAACATAGTCTCTTTGAGGCGTACATACACCTACAATCAATTTTTATTCCCCATCATAGTAACCACAGCGGGTAATAGCCAAACGTGTCTCAGAAAGCATTTTAGCAAACTGTGCTCTCTCCTCATCTGTCATCTGTCTTCTCGTCTCAGGTTTAGCCTCCACCTGCTTTGGTTTCTTGTATGGGCTAGGTGACTCGATGCCACTAGCCAACTGTCGCAGGTGATGCTCCATAGCCTTCAACTGCTTGTACTGTTCTTTGTCTTCTTTCTTAATCTTGTTGCCAGCAATGTCGTAAATGCCATTCTCCTCAATCTGCCTCATCTGTTCTCTGACTGTGTCCAGTTGCAGCTTGTAGGAGTAGGTTTCTTTGGATGATAGTATTTTCATAGTTATCTAGACTGTAGCTATAGTTGCAATAATAGAGATAATAGAGAGAGTATTAATATATATAGATATATATATACTATTACTACTATTACTATTATTACGAAATAAATGCATCTAAGTTATTGTTTGCCAGTTGTTTCCCAATGTAGTTTTTATATTTTTCTACAGTGATGTCTTTCTCTTCTTGTAGTTTTTATTTTTTCTTACATGCCAGAAATAGATCATATAATCGTCATAAGTATAGTCCACTGGCATGATGTCATAGCGTCTCTTCATGGTGATTTTCTCTTCTTAATATAACTCTTGGCGAACTCTGAGAATTGTCTGAACTGTTTGTCATATGCTGGTCTGGTGTCTCTTAGGTTCTGCACCATCTTTGTAGCATGTACAGCAGTGCCATGGTCTCTGTTCCACCAACCACCAACCTTCTTACAAGTGTAGCCAGCATCTCTTGCTATGGTTATGCATACGTTCCTAGGCCACACCAAATCAATTGTACGAGCCTTTGACTTCAACTCCTCTAGTGGTATATCCCAGTACTCACTTGCTGCCTCAGCAAGCAACCTAAGCTCTCTACTGCCGCCTGGAGGAATAGCTGGATATAGTTTCAATTCAGTTTCCATAACTCCAATGCTGGTGATCCAAAGTTGCCAGTGCTTCCTCGTGTTTTGTAGGTAGCTTTAACCACCACCCACTTGTCTCCATTTCTTTCTAAATCTTTTATCATATTATTAATTATCCACAGTTCGTCTTGTTGGCGGCATGGGAACGATATCGCCACACCACCCATGCTTTTAGCCTCTTCCTCAGTTATTGCTTGGTTGATTAAACTCATGATTAGGAGTGTATTTCTTTGATTCTTGCCAGATTGTGTTAGCTGCACAGAATAGCCTCCATGCCGCTTGTAGCTCGGTTGGTGTCCATCTCTTCTCAATGACTGGTCTAGGATCTGTGGCACTTATTACCAGACTTATGCAGTTAGGATTTGGCCTCATTGTTTTCCTATATGCCGCCAACTGCCACACCCATGAATCGTGGAAAGATGGTTTCTTTTCAGCGTTCCAGCGTTGTGTCTTATAATCAATGAGGCACACACCCCGGACACCATTGATCTCAGCAATCAGATCAATTGTTCCTCCGTAACCTAGCTTCTTATTCACAACAGTCTTCTCTGCTGCGATCACTCGCTTGAGGTTCTTCTGTGCCCATCTTATGTAAGTGTCTAGGTATGGGAATATCTCAGGATCTTCAGCCTCGTCATATTTACCTAGATTCCACATCTCAATGGCATTGTGCACTCTTGTGCCAAATCCTAGGATCTCGTTCTTATCCTGTTTGGCAAAACCATGCATCCTGTCAATGTAGTCTTGTTCAGCCTCACCAGGCTTGTATGGGTTCTCGATGCATTTACGCACCATCATATCAGCTTTCCATTTGGTTAATTGAGGTTTCTCAATCATACCCAGTATCCCAGACACACTAGGAACAAGATTCTGTTTCCTAGCATGTCTAAGAGTAGTGGGTTTACCATCTGACTGCCGATGACACGCATTCCCATCCATCGTGTACCAATGTTGGCTTGACGATTGCGCGTTAGCTTTCTTAGGCAGTGGGATGATCATTAGAATGGTGAGGACTGGCGTTTCTCGTATGAGGTTTTCATTCTGTCTCGTGTTCCAGCAGGATCATAATTACCTGATGGTTTCACCTCAGTTTGTGATGGCATAATTGATCCTATGTTTGCCCATTTCTTTTCTGGATCTCTTGAATCAGGATTATGCACAATGTTGATTAGCGCAGTTTTGCCAATCAATGATTTAGCCATGTCAGGCCCGGTAGGAGTCATGTCTAACTCTACCCCCCAACTGTCTAGGAATGGCTTTAGATGACCATTGTCGCTCAATGTAGCACTAAATGTGCGATCAATGATGAATGGTCTTCCGTCCTCCATTAGTTTGTCTGATTCAAACATCAGACGCACTTTGGCCTTGGCTTTTGGGTATTGTGGATTGGTAGATGGAACAAGTCTCATCCCAGACTTAGGATCAGCCTCGATGCCATATGCCTCGCCACAATCAATGACATCAACGCACACACAATTCTGTGGGCCTGTTGGTGTCAGTTCGAACTCAGTTTTCATTTCTGATATTATCATTTGTTTTATTAGTCTTTCTGTTTATTCCCGTAGGAAATTGTTGCCCCAACCTAGAAAAGCTAAAAACTAGGTTGAGGCGGCGGGAGAAACGGAAACCAACCAAACCACCCGCCAAATTGTTCATACTACCAAATCACTTTCTTTAATTAGCTTTAGCCAATCCTCAGCTTTTACAGTTATCAGCCAATCGCAATTCTTCTTTTTGTGCGCCACTACCGGGATCTGATGTGGCTTTGCGTCTCTGACTGCCTGATCCATCGCATTTTGGACATTCAACTTCTCCACGAATTTAACTTCATGATGCAGACCAGGCAGACTGGGGCAAATGATGTCAGGTGCTTCTCCACCACCAGCATCTCTGCCAGCATTCTGACATCCTCTGATAGCCTCAAATCCAGCCTCTCTTAATTGATCCCGCCACATACGTTCTCCTCTCGCTCCTTTGTCTCTACTGTTCATTTAAATCTGCCGCTTAGTTCAACCCACGCTTTTGCTGAAACTGCTGGGACAACTCCGTTTCCAAGCAATCGGAGCCTATCAACTCTGTTAACCAATGGATGGGGAGTTGTGTCCACCCCACTGGCACACCCATCAGTTGCTCCACCCAATCTGGGTTCAACTTCTGTCCCACTGATGACGGGTGCTGCTCCTCCAGATTCCCCACATTGCGATTCACTAGGTTCTCCGTTATTGTTGCAGACATCGCTTTTGATGCTCTTGGTGTTCCCCAATTCTTTTGTCTTTGGGTCAGCGACTGTTCTTGGTTCTTCCCATCTTTTTTGAGCTTCTCCCGGTCTGGAAGGCCACGAATTGCAGGATGATTGCTCAGACATTTCTGACCGTAATTGGCTTTGTTGCTGATCTTCTGTGCCTCCGCTGTCGTTGGGGTTGGCCAATTGTTGACCTCCATGTTGGCTATTCTCCTCAGAATCCTGCCGCCTTTGTCGCACTTCGCAAGTTTCTCCCAGTCTGTGCCTTGATCGTTCACCTCGCTCGCTGTTGGGGTCGGCCATTGCCGGTGGTAAACTGCTCTCGCTAGTTGATCCGTTCGGTTTCTGTCCGTTCCATCCGGGTTGGTTGCGTTGTACATCCATGGACCTGGACTGTCCTTCCAATCCCGTGCTGCTGCTGTCGGCCAATTCTCCGTAGATGAAGACTCGCTTTCTTTGGTGGCTCGCGCCGCACTCAGCCGCGCTGAATATTCCCCACGTTGTTCTGTAACCATCTGCTTCCAAATCGCTGATGACTGTAGAGAGTCCAAGCGAGATGTGTCCTTCGACATTCTCGAAGAACACTCTTCTGGGGCGAATAACTCGAACTGATCGGCGCAGAAACGGCCAGAGGTGTCTTGGGTCTTCTTTGCCGAGTCGTTTTCCTGCTGCTGAGAATGGTTGACACGGATAGCCACCTGATAGGATGTCCACCAAGCCACGAAATGGTTCTGCATTGAATGTTTTAAGATTCGTCCAGATAGGCGCTTGATCCAACTCTCCCGCTTCCATCTTTGCCGCCAGGTTCGCGACTGCGAAGGCTTCGATCTCCACATAAGCGATTGTCCGGCAAGCTGGGAGAACTCTTCGCAGTCCGAGATCAATGCCTCCGTATCCAGCGCAGAAGCTGAGATGATTTGTTTGGGTAGTATCCACATTCATCTGCTCCCCATTGAAAGAACTGGTGGACTTGATTGTCTGTACCATGGCTGAGTTGGTTTCTTTTCCATATTCTCATTCATCCATTTGACTGCCTTAGCCCAGTCTGCTGCTGCCATCTCATCGATCAGCTTTTGGTTCTCCTGTTTTCGTTTTCGTCCTTCAGCAAAAAGCGTGAAGTCTTCAATCGAGATTCTCCTAAGTTTGCCAATCTTATGACTTCTCAGCTTACCAGTCTTGATGTGCCGTCTGATGTTCCTCAAAGACATGTTCAGCTTTTCAGCGACCTCTTGTGCAGATAGATACTCAATCATGGTAAGATAGTAAGTTTTACAGAAATAACTCCAGCGTCAGTATGCGCCAACCTAGAGAATGCCTCTCTCGAAAGATCTATCCCCCGATTCAATCTTTTCGCTGGACCTCGATCATTGATCCGAACGATCACCGACTTTGGGCCTAGATCGACTTTGACTCTTGTCCCAAACGGAACATCCCACATCGCTGCGGTTAATTGGCCTGGATCAAACGGTTCTCCACTTGCGGTTGGCTTTCCAGCGCACTCACTGCCATACCAAGATGCTTTTACGGTTGGTTGTTCAGCGTATGGTCTGCTGATCACCCAGCTAAAAACTGCTACGCTTGCTATTATTGTTGTTAGTATTTTCATTTCGCTTTTTCTATTAATTCTTCAATCACACTTGTCATGTCTCTTCTGTTTATCACTGCAATGCGCTTGAGCCTATCTCTGTGCCATGGAGTGAGTCTGAAATGACATGATATCTTCTTCTGCTTAATTTCTACTTCTTTACTCATTAAATTTTTAAGACTGGTGGTTATACACCTAGAACAAAAAAACTCTACGTTAGTAGAGTTGCAATAAAGATCAGGATTATTCCTGCATAAAACTCAAACCTAGTTACCGATTTGCTGGCAATCATCCTAGTGATGTCTTTGTGGTTCTGTTCCTCCACATGCTGCAACTCCCGTAACTTTATTTCTGTATCCCCCAAATTCATTTATTATTTTCTCTTTGATTTTAAATATTTCACTTGATCTAAGTCGTTTCTTTCTTGGAAATCTTCAATTAAAATTTCCATAAGTTCTGACATGGATATTTGGTTTCTGTTAGCAATCTCTCGCAGTACGTCCATGTCTTTCTCATGTCTCCATACTGAAAACTGCTTCTTGTTTGGGTGTCTTTGATTTGGCATGGTCTTTTTGTTTTAGTCAGCAGACTCTCACCATCAGGCACTTGGCCTATAGTCAACACACGTTCATTCGTTTTTAGTGTCATTAGCTTTTTATTATTTATTTTATCCTCGTTGTAGTTTGTATTTTGGTTTTTCAGATGCCACATAGTGGTCAACTAAGATTTGAACAGTGTTGCCCATCATCTCTGCGACAACATGCAATGGAACGTCAGCCTCTAATAACTGACATGCCCACTCTTTACGCAATTGATATGCAGTAAATCCAAATTGTTTTAAATGTGAATTGATCTTTTTAGTGAATCCATATTCACGGTCATAATCTGTACCAGGTAGGACATACTCACCATCTGGATTGAGATTCAATAGAAACTGACGATCAGCCTCACTGAACCCATCAGGATATGGTATCTCTCGCTCCACCTCATTCTTCTTGGGCACAATACGATCATTCACAATGCAGTGAGGCAATAGGTTGCTCCGTTTAGCATGAGCCACCTCAATGTTTCTCTGAGCACTGATTCGCATCAATTCATAAAACCCAAACATGATTGGATCTTCATGCTTAACAACCTCACGGAAATACTTGTCTGCTCGAAGATGCCTATCGTCTTGTGGTCGTTTGTATTTGGTGGCTTTAAATCGCAGCACTTTGAGGTCAGTGAAATTAAATGAGTCAGCAATGTTGTAATACTTCATCATACTTCGTTTGAATAAACCGTACTTAGCTTGGCGCAATGACACATTGAGTTTCTTCTTTATTGTGAGTTTCTGTTCAGGAGTTTTGCCACGATTGATCTCTGCCTCCATCCATCTCTCGCACAAATCTTTAGTGCACTCATGTGGGTGGTGGGACTCAGTATGTCCTATGCCTCGTAGGAATCTTCTCATGGCAGTTTTAGCACTACCAATTTGCTTCTCTCCATTGTCTGAATGAGTGTCTAGCAAATGGAATACTTGAGACCAAGTGTGCAACTGCTGTGGCAGAACAATCTTAGGCAAGTCAATCTGAGGACTGTTGAATCTTTTAATCTCCTCAATAATGTCTTCAGCAGCATCATACTTGTTATCCGCTTTAGACTTGATGAACTTGTCAATCTTCCTCGCTCTATGCCTCAAGCGATAAGACCACCAACCTCGCTTAGTCTTCTCAAGCTTCTTTTGAATGGCACGATTGCCATGGATTGGTATTTGAATCATTTCAGCTTTTTGGTTGGTTTATAGAAAACAGAGCGAGTGCATCTTTCTGCAAATTTAATCGCTTCTTTTTTTGTTCTAAAAAACTGAACAGCAAACAAGTTATTACTTTTAACTAACCAATCTTCTTCCATCCATTTCGGAGGATTTGTTAAATTTTTGAAAACTTCAACAATTTCGTTTTTTTGCGTTTCAGCAGACCATACTAATTTTTCTTTTATTATTTCTGTCATTTTAGCTTTCTTGGTTTCTCGAACTGGGGTGACCATACACCTGTATGTACACCTGTCAACACAGTTTATGTAAAATATTTATTTTTCTTCAATTTGAAACTCCCCGCAAACTCACCACACAAGTGAGACACCATGTGGCACTCTGTGTCACTCAGCGGCACTGTAAACTGGTAATTAGGCAGGATCATTTAATCCGTTTTATTGTTGGCACATTGAGGAAAGAAGAAGATTTCTTAGAAGAAAGAGTGGTGGCTGGACCCGGAATCGAACCGGGGACACACGGATTTTCAATCCTAAACCACTTAGCTTTTTTTCTAGGAAAAAGACTTATTTCCCGTTTACTTGCTGAAACTCACCACAAACTCACCACACTCTAACCAAATCATTTCAGTAGATGCCATGCGTCTCTGTATTTCTCATAGTTAGCATTGGCGCGGGAGGTTAACCCGTCTGGATAGAATGTTAGGTTCTTGGTCTGCGCAGCATCAGCAGGTAGGACGTAAGTAGCATGATGGTGGTGCAGGTAGCAAATCAAATAATCGTACATTTTTGGGTCAGATTCATTCTTAACATCTTGCCCGGTAGCATTAGTGCGTGGAACAAATTTGGTTTTGATTTGGATGCGGCTTAGTTTGCCGTGCCAGGAACAAATAAAATCCAGCCCAGCAGTGGCTTTGTTTGCCGCCCAGAAGATTTCAAAGCCTAGCTCAACTAGCCTTGCGGCGACCAGTAGTTCCCCCACTTCGCCCACTCTTGATTTTTGCCAGCGATCCGTAGATGTAGGCATTAGCCCGATCCCCCGTCAATCCGCGCTTCTTGGCGGAACTTTTTAATTTACTGTGTATCTTCTTCGGCATCGTTATTAAAATTTTGTGCCAACCAATCACTGAACGTCTCATCCATATCTGGATAATGAACTGAGACCCACAATTGTAGCGGGGTTCTTTTAACACCAGCAAATCTAAAATAGGTGTCTGCCATGTCCTCCATCATTTTAAGTTCTTCCCCGGATGGTAGGACAATATTTGCAAGACCTGTGCCTCTCTCATTTTTTATCAATGATTCTAATTCAACATCAGAAAAAGCCTCAATCTGTTCCTCAACCTGATCTAATTGATCTAAAGCTTCTGTTTCAGTCTGCGCTTTAAGTGGATTGGCTAATGCTGCCTCCAGTCTTGCGTCTACGGCATTTAAGTCTTTCTTGGCTATGATGTCATTCTTAACCTGCTGTTTGTTGATCCTACGGTCAACTGGGGCCAAGTTTTTTTCCAAATTATTCATGGAAAGTATATTTTCCAGTTTAGACAGTTGATCAATTAAAACTGAGTCTAAAACACTCTCATCGAGCTTTTTTAGTTCAGCCTTAGTGTACTTGTCTTGAACATTGTCTTTAATTTTTCCAAAGAGTCCAACAGCAGCAGTTAGGTTAGGAAACATCTTGCTAATAAAATCATCACGCTTGGGTGCTGGTGCTGAATAGTCTGCATCGTATTCATTGATGCTTTCAGCTAGAGGTGCTTTGAACCTGTCACTATCAGTATATCGTTTGACCGTGGTAACTTCTTCCACCACTGGCGCAGACTTTCTCTGCGACATCTCTATAAGTCTCTGACCTAGCTTCTTTCTGCTCATTTTAGAATCTTTTTATTTTTAAATTTTTTACGGATAGCATTAAGTTTGCTCTCAGCATCTGCCGCTTGCTTTAGCTTATTAGGAGATGAAAGACGTTTCTGTAGAGTAAACACTGATCTTTGATTATCTGGAACATCAAGCACATCACTAATATGAGGTGGGTTTTTAAACAATCCAACACCTCGTCCTTCTAACATAGTGTCATAACTGCTGTGAGGTTCTGCACCTAACTCATCAGCATTGAATCGTTTGCCGCTTTTAAATTCAATAGCACCTACTATTGTTCCTGTTGGTTTATCTAAAAATTGAGGTTGAGTTGTGTCTCTAACTATTTTTTTATAATCGAAAAAACCTGCTTTTTTGGGATCTCCAATTGGTGTTCTTACAAGCCCAAATGTGTCAAAGAATTTCCCGCGAACATCCCAATCCCAAAATGAATAAAAATCTTCAAGTTCTGTTAAGTTTTTAATTGGTTTCTCTAGTCCTGCTCTTTCACTCGCGTATGTCAGCATCTTTTTCAGATCGCTAGATTTAATCTTTTTGGACTCTTTTCTAGCTTTTAATTCCTCAACAAATACACGACCCATACTTTTGTTTTTTGCATGATTCACACCATTTTGCAACATGATCAATGCAAAACGCTGACCAGTTCGATCAACATGGTTTCCAATTCTACCTGCTGCACTTTTATTGGATGCCCAAACTGCATTACCGGGACGGTATGAAAACATTGGACCTCCATGCAGCTTAATTTCAACACCTGAGTCTGGAACAGTGTAAGTCATGTCTGCCATTGAATCAGCAGTGATTATAAACGGGTTAGATTCAGCTATCTTATCTAGTGTAATCTTGGGCACTGATGTACCAGGCATGAACCTAACACCATCAAATGCTCCAGATTTAATATTAACATTGTTAGTGGCTATTCCAGGCTCATTTGAAGCAACTTTTTCAATCCCCGGCATAAACCTCACCTGACCACCCATCACTCCATCCTCACCTCGCATTTGCGGTGTGATGTCTATTGCTTTTTGTGGGCCTCTGAGTGTTTGTATTCCTGTTATTGGATCAATAGTTCGGAACCCCACATCCTCGACTTTAGCACCAAACTTCTTGCCGTACTTCTTGAGGAATTGCGGGATCATTTTGTCGTACAAGTTGAATGCCCAATCGCCCCCAACTTCGAGGTCTAGTCCTCGTAAAAATTTTGTTTGTGGTTTCTCGCCAAAATCAGTCCAAGCATCTCTTTCTTCTCTTGATAAAAACGCCCAATCTGATTTTGCTGAACCTGGCAAGTTGATTGAATCAGGATCAGCTTGCTGTCCTTCGTTTTTTTTCATTTTTTCAGCAATGTCTTTACCCACAAAGTTAGCTAACCTCGATTCTGGTACCGTCTTACTAATCACCTGATCACCATCTTTTCCAACCTCAATACGATAACTGCCGTCAGGAGTTTTTCTATAAGCTAAGAAGTCTGCTTGATTGCTTAACTTGTACCGAGCAGATGTCTGTTTTCCATCGATAAACGCCAACTTGTCATATCCGTTTTCAGCCGCATAGCGCAGCATCCGCTTGGTTGCTAACTCATGCCATGATGATTTGAATGGTGCGTCTGGGACTTCTTCTCCGTACCCACTCTTCCGTCCTGCTGAGTGCCAATCAGATTGAAGTTCTTCAACGAATAAAATCTTCTCACCATTCGGCCCGATGCGGTCGTTGAATCGTACATGAGCTAAGACGTTGGGTTCATCGAAATGAGATGAGCGGAAGTCTTTACGGTCTTGTTTCTTCAACTCACTTACAACTTTTGCTCTATCATATCCGGGTAATTCCTCGAAAGTTTTTCCAAACATTTTTTGAGCAATTGAATCACTAGATGAGTCTAGCCCCGGCAACCTCAACAGCATCTCTTTGTAGCTACCATCTTCTGAGCCGGGTAGTTGGTATTCTTCGTATTGGGTTGGAGAAGTCTCTTTGTTAGGATCAATTGGAGTATACCGATCACCACTAAACATAGTCTCTTCCAACTGAATATCGTTCTCTCGAATGAAGTCAGTTAGTTCTTGTTTAGTGACTTGCTTCTTGCCTCGTAAATAATCCTCCAAGCCTAGCCATTGAAGTTCTTCTTGCTTCACGCCTGGTTGCTTCTTGATCGTCGCTAACATCTGATCGCCCGATCCTCGATTTGGGATCTTGTCTCCCATGGCTACCTGCTCTACTCGACTGAAGAAACCTAAATCATCTTGCACCGGGCGAGGTTCTGCTGTTCTAAAGATTTGGTTTCTAAATTCTTTATTCCCCGGCATATACCTAGCCTTAGCTTTGTGGTAATTGACAGGATAACTTTGGCCCATGCCACGAGCAACTTCTCTCATCCTGTCAAACCTGAGACTAATAAAGAGTTTAGAATCTTGTTTTGATCTGTTCCAATCTCTTACACTAGGATCATCTGGTTTTACTCCTAAGAATGAATATAATTTTTCTTTCTTCATTCCATCAGGAAATTTAACTGTTGTGTCGTTCAAGTAATGAGTGTCCAACAGGTTCATCATGTCTGTGCGGAACTCATCCACATTCACTCTACCGTCTGAATCAGCCCAGTCTGACCAAAACTTTCTTTTTCCTGTCTGACCTAACCACCTGTTTATCTTGTTTTCAAAATAGCCAATGTTAAAAACTTTAGCATTAAAATTTCCTGCTCCACTGATCTCCATGCCAAACGGTGTAAACAGTTGCACTTTCATCCGTGCTTTTGAGTCATAACCTCTACCAGAGATAGCTTTCCAATAATCTGCCAAGAATGGTGCCCCGGTGCCTTCTTTGATGGCATCATTCATCATCTTGATGGTGGCTTTTAGGTCAGGATGAACAACATCATCATCAGCACCCATAATTGCATCCATCTGTTGGTCATCAAAATATGAGCCTCTGAAATTTGTTTTGCCTGTTTTTTTACTGGTCTTAGCTTTTACAATAGGAGTGTCAGGTGCATCCTCGTTAACATCTTCAGTAACATTTTTAAGTGCAGCAACTAACACTTCGACACGCTTCTTCTCCATGCGTGTTCTTTCTGCTGGTGTTGTGAATGCAGGTTTCTGTCCAGGTTGCCACTTGCCGCCAGTGGAGTTTAAAACATTCCCGTCTTTATCAGTCTTTAGCCAACCACTCCTAGCCCAGCGTTTTACTTCTGTCTCTGGGATCTTTGGCGTTCCGTCCGGGTTCTTCTTTAGTAAATCTTTTGCGTTGACCGTTACTTCTGATCCTCCCGTGTCGCTTGTCTCAGAAACTCGATCTATTAGCTTATCTTTCTCAGTGATGTATTGTGCAAGAAGATGCTCAATCTCAGGTGACATCAGCACCTCTTTACCTGCTAGTTTCTGCTTTGCTTCAAGATCAGAAAGTTCTTTTTCAAGTAGTCTTAAAGTAGGCTCATCAGCTTCAGGTTTGGCACGTTCTTCTCTTATCCTGCTTTTAACATCAGAGATGTTTTTACTTTGGTCAGGATATTTAAACAGAGCACTAGTGGCAGTCATGTCTCCTCGTGGGTTTCCTGCCAAATCAAATTCTACACCACGAGCCTCAAGCGTTTTCTTTAACCTGCCAAGCACGTTAAACTTCAACTTGTCGATGTTCATCCCAAGAAATTTATCTTTAAAATAATCTTTCTTGAGAGTGATGTTTCTAGCTTTGCGAATAATACCGTGTCTGGCTGATTCACCAAACATAGCGAAATAATCAGACATCAACTCCCGTGCCATGTAGTCACGTTTAGTTGCGTCAGGTAACGCATTAAATGCGTCTAACTCTTTCTTGTTTAACTCCTGATCTTCTAAAAGCTTGTTCAGTTCATCCTGTTTCTTTGCCAACTCAGCAGTACTCTCAGGCTTAACTCTTTTTATCTCTGCTTTCTTTGCAATTATCTCGCTGGTTAGGTCTGGGTATAATTGACCATTATACTGATCAGCAAAGCTCAACATGTCTGACTTTGAATAAATACCGGGCTTCATCATCTCCCCGTCTGGCGCATAAGTGCCAAAGATGGTTTGTGCCAAGTCAGTCTGAATGTCCTGCAATGGATCAGATTTGAATGACTCCCCAGATTCTTCATCTAGTTCTTTCTTTAACGAACTCCATTTTTCACTGGGGTGAAACACCTCATGAAATAATGTAAAGCTAGGAGTCTCTGCATCAGTGTTAATGTAAACCGTGTTACTGTCAGCATCGTAGAATCCAGCCACACCGTCTCTAGCAATACCACCAGTCTTTGCTTGGATCTCCTGAGTGTCGCCAATGAAAAAATTAGTATCTTTACCAGCATCTCTTCTAGCACCCATAAGCCAATCAACTGCTTCAGCCTGGTTAGCTAAATCGTCAATTGACAAGTTTCTGTTTGGATCTACAAATCTAGCTCTCTGTTGCTCTGGTAAACCAGAGAGAAATCTTTTGACAACTGCCTCAGATGCCATCTGATGCATTGGGGTTTCTTTGAGACGTAACCTCATCCCCGCATCAGGTACACCACCTCGACTAATTTCAACTCTTGCTAACTGATTAAATGCTTCGGCTGAAAGTTTGCCAGCAGGAGCGGCAATTGTGCCTAGGCCCATCCCAGCTATCCACCCGGGGTTAGTTGGGTCATATGGCATCATAGCACCCAATCCTGCGCCCATTCCTGCGCCCACAGTGACTGTGTCTGCCATTTTTCCTGCGCCAGAGAGTAGTTTGTTGGCTAATCTATTATCGACCGTTACAAACTGTTTTACTACGTCTTCACGCATTGGCCTGATCTTGGCAACTGTGCCTAGACCACTAGTTCTGACTGAGTTGATTTTTGCGGCTTGTGCAGCACCTCCAATGCGCTGTGCGTTTTTTTCTACAAAGTCACCAGTCTTACCTAAGAACTTGCCTCCTGTATCAACACCAAAACGACCACCAATCGCACCACCAAGCGCACCACCTGCTACATAAGCGAGTTCCTGTCCTTCCGGGGCTACAGAATAACCAGCACCTGCACCAATCCCCGTAGAAATTAATCTAGATTTACCTGGGCTAGTTTTAGAAAATTTCTCTAAGCCTTCACCTGCCCACTGAACACCACGACCAACTTTTTCTACTCCAGAACCAATACCACTAACACTAGTAGTAATTGGTTTTGCTAAAAATTCTCCAAGTTGTTTTGCTGCTTTAGAACTTGCTGCTGCACCAGCAGTATTAATCATCTTCTTAGCATATTGGTTGGTAACTTTAGGTGCTCTTTTTGCTGCTGCTGCACCAACCTTCACCAATCCTCCTCCAATCAAATAAGTTGGATCAAATATTAAACTAAGCGAATCTGCTATCTCTGGATCAATGCCATCGTCATAAACCTCAGCTAACTCATCAGCACCAAAGTATCTGGCAACATCACCCATTCGTGATTTTCTCAGCTCAAGTTGCCTGAAGATTTGATTTCCAAAATCTTTGTATGCCTCGTAGCTCGCTCTGTCTTCTTCTTCTTTTGTGCGAAATGGTTTTGCTGCAAATCTGCCAATGCCTCCACCAATTAACTTCAAGCCTTCAGTTGCTGCCAAGAATGATTCTGGAATATTGGCTGATGCCTCCATCAAGCCTTCTTCTTTGATCTTACCGGGTATCTTTCCAAACCCACCTGCTAATCCAATTACTGCTTGTTTTGCTATTGGATACCAATCAACCCCGTCATCTTGTTTTCTCTTCCACTCCTCAAACGTCATTATCCCACGGTCATCGTGGGTTTCAATGGCACTCTCAACTTCTCCAGCTTCATTGTAAACAGGTCGATAAGTAGGACGGTATATCTTTTTCTTATTGTTATCGTAGACTGGAACATCAGTTTGTTTTCCACTGGAATCTATCCATGGAATAGTTTCTTCAAACTCAAATTCTTCAAAATCTTGTATTGGTTGTTCTTCATCAAGTGTGAACTCGTATTCTTCAATAGGTTCACTAATTGTGGGAGAAGATAACTGCCTAGATAATCTATCAGCAGATGGTTTTAATGGATCAGCCATTAGAGGTCAGATAAGTTTTCTTTGTTCTTCTTAATAGCCTCGATAAATTGTTTTCTTTTTTTCTCGATAGCTTTCTGCTTTTTAGTACTGCCTCTCGGCGGGGAAGTGCTTGGTCTTCTAGGAGGCGGCAACTCATCTAATTGCTCTTGAAGAAATTTAATCCTGTTTTCGATCTTCAATTTTTTATCTAGCTTCTTATCTATCTCATCTGAACTAGGCTCAGGTTTAGATTCTTCTTTAGGTGGATTAACTGACTCAGGCCAAAGTTCCTCCAAGACATCCATTGTGTTTGGTCTAGGTGCAGGTGGAGTTGTAGAGTCAGCTTTTCGTTTTCCAGTGATATTGTGCCTCTTGCCTGTGCTTTTATCTAAAATCTGAATTTTGTTTGATCCAGTAGCACGGATTGCAGCTCTTTCATCATCACTAAAATTGTTTTCACCTCTAAACTCTTCAACCTCAACTACTGGTCTGTCTTGGGTTGCTTCTTCTGTTTCTTCTTCACCGAGGAGTCTGCTTGTCGCTTCTTTTACTCTTGAAAGCGCATCACTATATTGAGAAACATTTACTCTAGATTTTGCAAGTGTTGACAGTTTTTCTTCAAAGCCTCCTGAAACCATCTTGATTGCCATGTCCGTTAAAGCCTCATTTACTTCTTCCGGTGCTGTCAAATTACCAATCGTTTTAGAATAGTTTTCAATATCAGGCTCAGTTAAAACTCCTACTTCGTTAAAAACGCCTCTAGCCAAACTTGGAACAATTTTTGCTAGTTGTGCTTTGATCAAAGACGCTTTTTTATCCCACGGGTTTGCGCTTCTTAATGTCCCAATTATTGGCCCAGTTTCTTCTCCAGAAAGCATTTCTTGTAACTCGCCAAGTCTATCAATTGTGAATTTGTATTTGTCTAAACTTGATGAATCACTCTGGTTTGGGGCACCTGTCCATACATAAGATTCTTTTACTATAGCTTCGTTGTCTCCAGTTTTTATAACAGCATTAAAATGTTTATTTCTATTAATGATGTATGCTTCTCTTAACGCAGGAGAAAGATCGCTGGGTTTTGAACCAAAAAGCTTCGATAATCCACCACTCCCATATAAAGCTTCTTGCAACTTTTTCTTCTTCTCTACTTCTTTTTTGAGGTTATAGTCATCAACGAAATTCTTCATTGCTGGCATGTCAAGCTGAGGTTCTCCAGACGGGTTTAGAATGAAACTTCCATCTTTGTTCCTCTTATAAAGTGGATCATTCTCTCCACTAACTGTTTTGTAATTTTCGACTGTAAGCAGACGATTGCGATCCTGCGCTAAAAATACTGGGTATGCTTCTTTCTCCTCAAATGTTTTTGAGAAGTTTTCGTATTGTTTCCAAGTAGCTGGGTCTCTAAGAATAGTTGGCTCAACTGATGATTTTAAATCTGCATAGTGTTTCCGTCCTTCAGGAGTAGAAAAATCAATTTCACCTGAAGCAATTGCCTCTGGCAGATAATCAACAAATTTGTCTTTTGCTTCTTGCGAAGCTAATTCATTATTAATTTTTTGCTTCCGTTGTTGTTGCTCATATTTGAATTGCGTCTTGACCATGTCTAGACGTTTCTTCTGCATGGCATTATTAGCAGCACTATTCCATATAGCCTGTCCCGCTCTTAGCCCACTCGCAAATGCTGATCCTGCGCTCATTATCCTAATAGTTTATCTGTTACTTTTCCAGTTGCCACCCCAGTTGCTAGACCTAAAAGCTGTGCCCCAATTGGTTGCTGATTAGCGGCGTAATTCATTCGAGAGTTGTACCCACTCATCATGTAGCTTTCTCCTCTTGCACCTGCATTTGGGTCTAATGCTAAACCTGTTTGAACTCCTACCGGGTTAAATGGTGACGCACCTGCTTGTGCTCCACTTAATGCTCCCATCTGATTTATTGGAGTGTTCCCACTTAAAAATGCAGCAGCATTAGCCAAGTTCTGTTGTTTCAACGCCAAACCTGCGTAGCCTTTGCTCATGGCTTCAGATGCAACTGCTGCTGTCCCATAGACATTACCTCTAGATGTCTGTGCGTATTGTTCTGCTTCTTCCACTTGTGCATCCATCTCTGGAGACAATCGACCTCCTGCCAACAAACCTCGTTTAGCGTCAGCACCTAGCATCTCTCTGATTTCGTACCCGGTTGGATCTGCTGCTTTCAGTTCTTCCATTCGTTGCTGGACAAACTCTTTCCCATACTTCTTCTGAACATCGAGCATTGTCTTAGCCATTCTATCTGCTGATTCAGACGCAAACTCCATGTCTGCTCTTGTCGCATCAGCATCTGAGTAGCCTTTAAAATCATAGGTGACATCTTTGACACCAGTCTTATTGCCTTCTCCGTCAAATATTGGAACTTTTAGATCAATTTTTTTGCCAAACTTAGCGGCATTATTGATCATTTTCTTAATCGCTAATGTCTCAGCGTCTGCCCATACTCCGGCTTCGTTTGCTCCCGCCATATTTGGCGCATCTGGAACGTCTGGTGCATATGCGCCCATATCTAAAATTCCTCCTTCAGAAATAATTCTCTAATTTTTAAACTTATTTTTCTCATATGTTCGTTTCCTCCAGTTAAATATGCAACTAGCAGAACTAACTCAGTAAGTTGATCTCTAATAACCAAAGCATAATTCTTCCTGGTCTTGTCTCTTTCCATCCAATCATTGCTATCGATCCATGCGTTTAAACTTGTTAGGTGCAACGGCAGCAAAGAAGTTTTATGGGTGTGAAAGAATGGATTGCTTGGAAGATCAACTAATAACAATTGTGCCAACTTATACTTGGCGGCAGCATCAACCTCATTAGGCTTATCCACTAGATCATCAATGACTCTTGCGGTCTGCGATATAATAGATAGATAGTCCCAAGCGTCAGTGTTTCCATTGGAACTTAGTCTAATCGCTTCATGTACTTTCTCGTCGTAGGTCACGATTCTACCCCCACACTGTTAAGAAATCCTCCAGCATAAATTGATCTTAATGCCAGGTACTTGCTTTCTGTTCCAGCATTGTCTGATTGCTGGAATTTAAATTGTAGTTCACGGAACTCTGGGTACTGAGTCATTGAGTATCTGAACCTGGTGAGTAGTCCACTGCCTAATGTAGATGGAAGTGTAAAACTTAACCTCAATTCTCCTGTGCCAGTGTCTAGTTCATCAGCTAAATTGTCTGTTTGTTCTGCTCCATCGAGGATAACCCCAATATCAATAACAGCATTACTGCGATCAAATTCAAACTCGGCAAACTCAGCATCTTTACTGGTAGTCTGTTCATTGAATGTGAATGCTCTTGTTAACGCTTCCCAACCAGTGTCTTTGTATGTGGTTACTAGTTTATCTTGGAAGTCTGTATCTACTAAATTTTTATCTTCAACAAAATCCCGGTACTGTAATGGGTTGCCAACTTTATCCAGGCTGATTAAATACGGTTTGCCTCCACTAAACTGAGTAACTGCATACTGGTACGGATTTATTGTGCTAGATGGAACCCCACTTGTAATAGTCACATCTCCGTTCCAAACACCCATCCAAGATTGCGTGTTAGTGTTGTAAACTATTGTGGTGTTGTTGATCGTGCTTACCCCGGTTGGGACAGATAGTAGATATCTGTTGTTCCAAAAAACTGATGTGGCATTTTCTACCGCAGCCCAATTAATCTGATCAATAACATCTTGTATTGGGTAACTAATCACACCCACATCAGATGCCACCATGTTTTCTTCCATGGTCCGTCTAATTGATCTGACTCCTGTGCGAGAGAGAAAGAATAAGTCTTCTCCCACTTGGGCAATAGAACCATGAGAGACACATCCTGTGGTCGCTGAAATAGTTCTGATTGTGAAGTCTGATGTTTTAGGTGCAGACCCACTTGCAGCAGGTGTGCCCCCAGCATCAACGACATAGCAACTGTTCTTGCAAAAGACTACTACATTGAATCCAACCCAGCTTGCCAACCCCGTAACAGGATCACCTAAACCAACTTTGAATGGTAAATTAGATGTCCCGCCAAATGTAGTCTCATAGGCTGGAGCGATCACAGCATTACCGTCTCCAGCGTGACTGGGCACTATTGTAGGAAGAGATGTATAACCACTGCCCCCGTTTGTTATTGTGACTGAATCAATTACCCCGCTTCCGTTTACAGTATATTCTCCTGCAAAACCTGATCCTCCACCACCAGTGGCACTAAGTGTGCCAGCAGTATAGGTTGCTCCACCATTAGTGATCGTTAAAGATCCAATTGCTTGAGTGTAATTTGGGAGAAATTCAGAAACATATATTTGATCGTCGCTAGGTTGGTAAGCAAATATTCTGAAATTATTGTTAACTAAATATTTTGAATTAGTTGGTCCATCAGCTATTTCTTTTACAACAAAAGCAGACCCGCTGTTGTCCCAAGATATTTGACCAATCCTGTTGTTACCAGAATGACTACCAAAAAACAGTTTGTCAGCAATCTGGCAAGTGTAAACCCGGTTAGTTGTGCTGTTTGTGAAACCAGTTCCTAGTCCTGACACACTAACAGTTCCACTAGAATTTATTGCGTATGCATTTGAGTTAACAAATGCAATTAATGCCTCTTTGGCATCAGTGTCATAATAAGCTAATGCTTGTGTGTTAGTTGAGGATGATGAACTGCCTAAAAGATCAGCAAACCGATGAAAGCCTCGTCTGCTCTTTAAAACACCATTCTTTGGTGCATCTAAATCTTTAAGTGACTCTGCTTGAGATTCGTTTAGAAGATTCTCGCGAAAGTTGCTTATCTGACCACCTACGAAACTAGCTTGACGGTCATATTGAACCGGGTCATCAAGTCCATCGTTGTAGTAGACAGGCATATCTTAAAATCCCAAATCATCTCTGCTGTAACCCATGCCATATACATCAGGTATTAATCGAGTTTCTTTGGCAGACTGGTTGTTCTCCTGATCACGAGCCACCTGCATTAATGCATTAGCTTGCTGGGTTTCCAACTGCGCTTTACCAAACTGCCTCGACCTCTTCAACATGTCACCAGTCGCAAAATGGATTAGTACATTGTCGATGCCACTGATCATTGGTGAATCATAGTCACCTATCATGGGCTGGATTTTCTTCTTACCAATGACATACAAATTCTTGGGATCGCTTGCATCATATTTTGGTTTATCGAAGAATTTAACTCTTTGAAATTTGCTAACATTCTCCCACTCAGGCCAAAAGAAGTACTTACTTGTGTCAGTAGCACTTCTAACCTGGACATGTCCTGTGGTGGTTTCTTTGCTTATTGAATGAACTGCTGACCATACATTCGATGTGGTGACACTAGAGGCTAGTGTTACTGTCTCTTTTTGCATGGTTAATTCCTGCCCGTATAGTTCGCCAACAATTGTGATTTTTTTACCGTTGTCAGAACTGTCCGAGGAAAGAAATTCAATAGCACCATAAGCAGGATCAAAATTGATGCCTGAACTATCAATAGTAGAAAACTGAGCAGTGTTTGCATCTTTCTTGAATGAATCCGGGTCAGTCATTAACTCGGTTATGAGTTGTGTTGGTAGCAGGTTCTGCTCGTTGTAACTGACACCTAAAATAGACTCAAATTTCTGAGGACAAACCATCTCATCAGCCAACTCACTTACAATTGCAGTTGCAGTTGCTCCATCTCCTGCTCCCCCGGTAAATGTTACTGTTGGTGCGGAGGTGTATCCTGATCCTGAGTTTTGGATGTAAACTTTTGCAACTGCTCCACCACCAATCTCACTAGCAGCAGTAGCACTGCTACCAGCACCCCCAGTAAAACCCACAGTGGGTGCGGAGGTATATCCTGATCCTCCATTGTCTAAAATAATCTGAGTTATCCTGCCGTCATATGGCAGTGTCATCTGTTCAACATCAATTGTCTCTCTCCATAACCCAGAGTTAATGATGTTCTCATGATGTTGCCGAATAAATTCTTTGCACCTAGCTTTAGATGTGTCATCCGTTTTGTTAACCAGGTTACAAACGTATGTGGCAATATCGGTTAAAGTCATGATGTTAGTCCGTAGACAACGAAATTAGCCTCAGTCGTTGGCCACTGTACTGTAGCCACATTGTACTGATAAAATTTTATTGTGAAATTTGCTGTACCCGGAGTTACCAGAATCGGAACCAGTTGGTATGTCCCCCAAGCATGACCAACAACGATGTATTTTGCACTTGGTAATGCCGTTGTGAAAGCAATCGTCATCACTTTTGTGCCAGTGTTCGCAGAACAGCTTGAAGTGTCTATATTGAACGATTGAGTCCATGAAAAATCTGATGATGCAGTTCCACCTCCAGCGTGACTGAATCGACCCCAAGCTTTCGCCAACATCGGCGCACCAGTCGTAATCCCCACCACATCGGCAGTAATCGCTCCTGACACGTTAACTAATTTTGCCGCATCAGAAACTCGAACAACTCCGCTTGTCCCGGTAGTAGCTACCTGGCTTTGAACAACCGTCTGTGCTGTAGCACGTTTAAGCGCACCATCAGTTGCATCTTTAATTAAAATCTCATCGGCAGCATCGGCAGTTACGCTTGATTTACCTCCGATTAAACCAGGTGCAGCAATGATCTTACTTGCAGTAGCTCCGGCGTTATCTAAAACTAAATCATCAGAAAAACTAACCGCATTAATTGTTGTTGATGTTCCGACTAACAGTTCATTTGCGGCAACCGGGACATCGGTTGGATTGGCACTTGCGTTGGTAGCATTAGCTTTGACAGTTTTTGCCGCCATGTTCTCCAATTTGGAGTTTTGAACCGCATCATCAACCAACTCAGCGGTGTCCACTGAGGCATTCGCCATTTTAGTCAACGTTACAGCATTATCATCAATCTTTGCTGTTGTTACAGCATCATCATCAATTGTGCAGTTAGCTACTATATTATTCAGTTTGGCGGCAGTAACCGTATCACCATCGCTGAATGTCTGAGTGGTTGTTAATCCTGCCATCTAAGCCTCCTAAACTTTCTTCTTAACGACTTTTTTCTTTGGTGCTGGGGTGACACTGCTTGCCGCCTCAACTGCCGCTTCAGCGACATCCTGGGTCTTCTTAATTCCGTGTCTCAGGAAGATCGCCAAAAGACTTGTGAGAGATACGTTTAAAAACTCAGCTAGGCTGATTTCCGAAGACATAAAAAGTCCTAGACTGGAAATGATTCCTGCCAGGCCCGCATATACTGTTTTACTTTTCCACATAATTATTTCTTTTCATTAATGAGCTTCTTAATACGAAGCCCAATATAAACGATTGTTAAAAGTCCGATTGTAATCTGCACGATTTCTCCTATATGCATATAAAACGATGTAATCGATCCTCCACTCGCCGCAAACACTTTGATATCATCAAAATTCACTTAGCTTTTCCCCCAATTAAAATAGCCAAAAGACAAACCAAAAAAACGAGCAACTTATTCTGCCGCTTCTTCGGAATCGTCTGCATCCTCATCAGAATCCTCGATATCAACATCAGATTCTTCTTCCTCAACCGGCGCACGTTGTAGTCCAAGCTGTGCTAAAGCAAGATCGCCAATATAAGTAGCGTCATCTACGTCTAGCCAATTGTCCCAAGCTTCTCCAGTCACATTCAGTAAAGTTGAAACTAGAGGTGTAGTACCCCAGACATCTTCTCCTTCTGCATTCTTGAATTTACCCCAGCCAACTACGCTGAATTGCATTCCAAATTCTTGGGCTGAGTTAATTGATACTGCTACTTTAGAAACGTTTAGCTCTGCCGTAGCTATTGTATTTATTTCGATCATTGTTTTATTCGTTAGATTCTTCTTCTGGTTCCTCGACTGGTTCCTCGACTACTGAATTTGCAGCTTCTTCAGCTATGCGTGCTTCAGTTTCAGCTTGTTTAGCCGCGTAATCAGATTTCACTTGCTCAGTGAATGCCGCGTCACAAATTGCTTTGGTATTGGCATCTTCTTCGCTTAAGTCTGCGTCTGGCAGAATAGGCCGCCTATGATTTGGCCCAGCACTAATTACAGCACCGTCTTCAACGATATTTTCTTGAGTTATTACAAACACGAATCCGTTGTCTGCAATTTCGTAACTTGTTTGAGTTATTTTTTCTAAGCTCATTTTTCTAAATTTTTAATTCACTTGAAGAACGCCTGTGCCTTGAAATTCCATCGCCCCGGATGCCCAGTCTGTGTCTTTCTGGTTTCCGTAAATTGTTAAAGCAGTGGTGTCATTTGCTTGCCACCGATGCGGCGTAGAATTGATATAATCGCTCCCGTTTAACCTAAAATAGCCACTAGGTATCTGTTGGTAACCGGCGGTAGCGTCTTCAACTATAGTAAACGGCAACCCGCTCACGTTCCAAGTTCCGCTCGCCGATTCTGTTCCGCCACTCGCTTTGTAAATATAAAACGAAAGCCACACTAATTTACCAACTCGAACGTATTTACCATAAACAGTTACCCCGGTGTGAGTGGTGCTGCCCTTCTTCAAAACAGGAGTCCAAGTGCCTTCTTCATAGTGGCTGAGAGTCGTGCTAGTAGCACTTGCACCCGTTGCACTTGAG